>Ga0222639_1000026_pt1 | contig 97165 bp, 68 predicted proteins | sample AntAcemetagen185_FD_179863 | JGI IMG/M metagenome (GOLD analysis project Ga0222639, IMG submission 179863) | Saline water microbial communities from Ace Lake, Antarctica - #185 | ecosystem: Environmental > Aquatic > Non-marine Saline and Alkaline > Saline | place: Antarctica: Ace Lake...
AGTGAGAGTAAAAACCCTCACTATACAAGATAAACTTCGGTTCAAAAAATCACCTAAAGTTTTCCTATTCGCAGTACAAATTTAGAAAAATAACTCTATTTATTTTTGGATTTTAACACAATTCAATTATATTGCATAATAACGTATAAGAAATTGAGTGATTTTTTTCATATACGATGTTAAAAATCTTTGCATAGCCATAGCTACGTAAATATTTTTAGCTGAAGAATATGGGAAAAAGGATCAATTTATATGCGACATTATTGGGTATATTTGGTATTCACTAATACCAACACCAATAACCATCAACAATTTTCTTACTTTTACATTTTTAATTTTTTAAGGTATGAAACGTAATAATAAAATAATACTTTCTTTATCATTTATAGTCCTTGTGACTCTTATTTGGTATTTTTCATCTTCTTCAGTTGAAACTACAAATACTATTTCTATAGAAGTTAAAAAAGGAACATTTGTTATTGACGTGACAACAACCGGAGAGCTGGAAGCCCGGAGTAGCGAAAATATCAAAGGGCCAAACCCTAATGCACTACGTAACGCTCGTATTCACAGGTATATGATTGAGGATATTGTACCTGATGGTACTGTGGTTGATTCAGGACAGTGGGTAGCAACTCTAGACAGGAGTGACCTTCAAAACAAAATCACTGATCAAGAACTTGAAGTTGAAAAACTTGAAACTCAATTTGTAAAAACCCAATTGGATACAACACTAACACTTCGAGCTGCAAGGGATGAACTAATTAATCTTAAATTTACATTAGAAGAAAAGCAAATAGTTGTCGATCAGTCGATTTATGAGCCGCCAGCAACTCAACGTCAAGTGAAAATTGATCTTGATAAAACCCGGCGTACTTTAACTCAGAATATAGAAAATTATTCTATTAAGCATCAGAAGTCAGAAGCTGATATGCGCGAAGTTGCAACAAATCTGCAAAAAGCAAGAAGAGTTCTTAATGAATACAATAACCTAAAAAAGGAGTTTATTGTTCTTGCTCCTAAATCAGGTATGGTAAATTATAAGCGCGACTGGAATGGTAAAAAACAGGGGGTAGGCGCTCAAGTAAGCATGTGGGAAAACGTAGTTGCTACATTGCCAAATTTATCAGCAATGAATTCACGTACTTATGTAAATGAAATTGACATAAGCCGTGTCAGAACTGGTCAAAAAACAGAAATTCAAGTAGATGCATTTCCTGAAAGAAAATTTACAGGTGAGGTTTTTGAAGTTGCAAACATGGGAGAACAAATGCGTAATTCTAATGCAAAAGTTTTTGAGGTTATAATACATGTTAATGGCTTCGACTCAATTCTGCGACCTTCAATGACTACAAAAAACAGCATTATTACAGAGATAATTGATTCGGTACTTTTTGTCCCAATAGAAAGTGTAAATATTGTTGATACAATAAATTTTGTTTATACAATACATAATAGAAAACAAGTTATACCTGGCAAAACCAATGAAACCAGTATTATTATCTATGAAGGTTTAGAAGAAGGTGATGAAGTATACTTAATTCCACCTGATGGAGCTGACGAATGGACTTTAGAACTCCTCGATGAATCTGTTATTGAGAAATACAAAACTAAAGATGAGATAAAAGTAGAAAAGAAAAAACCTGATATGCCTGTTAATCCTAATAAAAAGAAAGGAAAAGGCCGTAAGGGAAACAAGAAGCCACCAACTAGTTAATTATTAAATTAATAAATGTAAGAATGCATAAATGAAACTTTGCAAATGTTAAAAAAATCTGTTATGGTATTTAAGAAACCCGTTTACTCGGATAACGGACTACCCCTATTAATAAATTACCCTATTCTATTATTTAAGCATTCACCCATTCAATAATTATAACACTTGGAACGATATTTTTTAATACTGACTATTTCTCTTGAAGCTGTATTTACTAATAAAGTTAGATCAGTATTAACTGCGCTGGGGATAATTTTTGGTGTAGCAGCTGTTATTGCCATGTTGGCTATTGGAAATGGGGCACAACAGGAAATCCTTGAACAGATAAAACTTGTAGGACTTAATAACATAATAATTACTCCAAAAGTTACCGGTACTGGTGAAGATGTATCTGAAGAAGAAGAGGATGAAACCAGAGCTATGGGTAAAAAATTCTCTCCTGGTCTTACTTTAAAAGATGCAGAAAATATACTTCTAACAATACCAACTGTTGATAAAGTAAGCCCCGAAATAGTTTATTCAACACCATCAATGCGTGAAGGAAAAAGATTAACTGTTAATCTAAGTGGAGTAACTATAGATTATTTTTCTTTGTTTAACCAAGACTTAAAGAAAGGTAACTTCTTTAATGAGCGACAAATGGATATGGGAGCACCCGTTTGTGTAATTGGACCAGAAGTTGTAGCCCGACTTTTTCCTAAAGAAGACCCATTAGGAAAACAATTAAAATGTGGTAGTATTTGGTTAAAAGTAATAGGTGTTCTTAAAGGAGTTGCTGTTAATAAAAAAGCAGAAGAATTGGGAGTAAGCGGTTACAATAGAAATGTTTTTGTGCCCATTAAAACAATTTTGCTTAGATATAAGGATCGTTCACTTATGGCTCAATCTGGACTTTCCAGTGGTTCACAGGTATTCTATTTTGGTAACAGCATGATGGTTACATCTTCGGGGGGTGATGGCGGAGAAGAGGAAAACCAGTTAAACAAAATAGTTGTTCAAGTTAAAGAAAGTAGTCAGTTATCTACAACTACTGAGGCTATTAAACATATTCTTAACAGAAGACATCATGGGGTTGATGATTTTGAAATTTCTATACCTGAATTATTACTTAAACAGGAGCAAAAAACCAAAGATATTTTCAATATTGTATTGGGTGCCATTGCAGGTATATCCTTAATAGTTGGTGGTATTGGAATTATGAATATAATGTTAGCATCTGTTATGGAAAGAATACGTGAGATTGGAGTGAGGAGAGCCATAGGTGCTACTAAAAAAGATATTGTATTCCAGTTTTTAGCCGAAGCTACATTTATAAGTATTACGGGAGGTTTAATAGGAATATTAGTTGGTGTGATTATGGCTAATATTATTACTGCAACAACCGATATTCTTACTATAGTTTCATTTGGATCCATTTTGCTTTCTTTCGGTGTAGCAGCTTCGGTTGGGATTATATTCGGATGGCTGCCTGCAAGAAAAGCTGCTGAACAAGACCCCGTAGAATCATTGAGACACGACTAACTCCCAAGTAGTTGACTATTATAAACCAATAAAAAAAATTAATCATGTTTAATGTAAACGAATATTTCGATAGTAAAGTAGTATCATTAGGATTTGAAAATAAAGATGGCAAAGTAACCATAGGTGTTATGGCAATAGGCGAATATGAATTTGGCACATCAACAAAAGAATACATGACAATTATATCAGGTAGTATGAATGTATTGTTACCAAACCAAACCGATTGGAAAACTTATAATGAATTTGAAACATTTATTGTTGAGAAAGATAAGAAATTCAAAGTTAAGGTTGATGAATCAACATCTTATAAATGCGTTTATAGATAGAATCAGAATAAAATTCGCACTATTTAGAAAAATCCCAAATTAGGTAAAATTTACCTTAGATTATATTTCATTGTTTACATTTGCAAGCGATATGAAATAAATCACATATCGATAATAGAATTAATATATGAAGCCTCCAAGAAGTTCAAGGAATGATGTTTTTTTAAGATATAAATTGTGGCTATCAGCAGTTTCGGGTGAAGGGATTATAGATGAAAGCCAATATATGATGCTACGGACAATTGAACAAGAGGGATCACTTAAAGCTGCTGCCGAGAAATTGGGCACGAGCTACCGAAAAGCATGGGGAGATATAAAGAAGGCTGAAGAATTATTGGGATACAACCTTACAGATAAGCATCGTGGTGGCAAGGATGGCGGAAAGTCAATTATTACTGACAAAGCCAAAAATTTACTTGAAGCATACGATGTACTACACAAAAAGATGGATAATGCCATTGAAAATGCATATGATGAGTTTAGGGAGAAAATAAAATGAAATATCTAATAGGCATAGACGATACAGACAACAAAGAAAGTAGGGGAACAGGATACAACTCCAGACAATTAGCTGCTGCAATTGAAGCTGAAAATCTGGGAGATGTTAGTGGAATTACTCGCCATCAATTGTTTGTGCATCCTGATATTCCATATACTTCTCAAAACAGTTCAGCATGTCTTGAAGTAACAAGTGATATATCTAATGATCTTATAGTCTTTTGCAGAAACTTCATGTTGAATATTGGAGCTGTTGGCTCGGATGTTGGAGTTTGTATTGTAGAAAAAAATAAAATTTCGGAAGAAATAATTAACTGGGGAGTTGATGCAAAATCAATTGTATTAAAAATGGAAGATGCAATTGAAAAATCAGAAAGAAATAATATATATCTTGAAGGATTGACGGGGACAAAAGATGGTATAATTGGTGCTTTGGCAGCAGTTGGATTAAGAGCTGGAGGAAATGATGGCAGGTTTATCTGGTTGAATTCTAAGAAAAACCTTCGTGATATTGAACATGGTATTTATACAGTTGATGATTTAATTTGTCTGGCTGGAATAGACAAAGTCAAATCAATTGATAAAGAGATCATTAAAAAGAATGATAAAGTTTATTTGAATGAATGGGCAAGACCTATTCTACAAAATAACAATAGTGTTTTACTAGTTGAGAAAATAATAAATAATAATAATTATGAGTGGAGATGTGCAACAAAAGAGTTTGTCAAAGGAGTTTCTAACTAATCGTACTCTGGCAAATGTATTGGAAGTAATACTTCTTCTATTAATTGGTGTTTTAGCAATTGTACTTCATGCACGATTACGAACGCCTATTAATATTCCAGGTCATCACGGAATTGAGTTTATGACAATAATAATTGCTGCCCGTTTATCTTCAAAATTAAAATGGGCTTCTAGTATTTCAGCCCTTGGAATTGGAATATTTATACTATTCCCGGTACTTGGTTTTAAAGACCCAATGATGGGTTTCAATTATATGCTACCATTATTCCTGGTTGATATTGCTTATAATTATTTTATAAAGAGTGAAAAATACAGAAATCTGATTATTGCACTAGCTGCCGGTATCGGGTATATGCTAATTCCTTTAAGCAGAATTATCTTAACATTTACAACTGGTTATCCATATTCAACATTTTTGAAACATGGATTTCTCACTCCTGTGCTAACCTTTTTCATTTTTGGACTTCTGGGAGGTCTTCTTGGCACAGGTATATTTATGGGTGGTAAAAAATTATTAAAAAAATTATAAGCTTTAAAAGCGATTGCATATTAATATTTGATCGCTTTTTATTTGAATATCGTTATGCATAAATTTACATATCGTTTTAAAATGAGTAGATTAACAGTAGTTTTAATTATAATAACAGTTGCCATTTTTGGTTGTGAAAAAGAAAAAGTTAATTATCCTTCGCCATTAATTCAATTTGTAACCGATAGCGGGTTTGTTTTTAGTGATACTATATTGGCTTTAGGACAACCCTTTAAGGTAGGTATTAATGCAACCAACCCTAAGGTGAACCTCACAAATTTTATTATTAAAGTTGATAGTGATGAGAATGAAATCTATCTGGACTCAGGGATGAATACTCCTAATCTTTATTTTGAGCGATATATTACAAAAGGAATAAAAGAATTTGAAAAATGGATTTTCATTATTCGTGATAGAAATGGGAAGTCTGCTGAAGTAAGCTTGAACATTGCCAAAGACTCATCTTCTACCTTTGGTGATATTAATTATTTTTCCTCAGTTGAATTAGGGGCACAGAATAATGCCGTAGGAAATTTTTTCTCTCTTAGTGAAGATTCAGTTTATAGTTTAAATTCAGCATATGAAAATCAAAATACTATAGACTTATGCTATTATTACGATTTTATTGATACGGATGAAAATACCATTGCTTCTCCGGGTGCGAATATTGATAATTCTGTTTTTCCCGGCACAAGTGGTTTGTCAAACTGGGCAATTCGTAAGACATCAAGATTTAAAACAGCAAACATAACCGAACAAGATTTTATGAATGCAACAAACGACAGTCTGCTAATTGTGGTTTATGGACAATCTGATGGGAATAGAAAAGCAAAAAATCTTCAATCAGGAAATATTTTTTCTTTTAAAAATGAAAATGGAAAAGTTGGGTTATTTAAAGTGAACTTCATTTCAGGCACTGATACGGGCAATATTAATATTTCAATAAAAGTTCAGGAATAGTGAAAACAATTAATCAAATATTGAAGATATTAAAAAGCAAGTTGAAATTTGTCATTCTGAACGTAGTGAAAAATCTCCAAAGCTTAAAGTTATTAAGAATCTTCGCTTTGCTCAGAATGACAAAAAATTCTATTCATCTAGTTAGCTTTCTCTTTCTAATTATAACAATCATAACCATTAACAATCCACTATCAGCACAAACCATCAACTTCAACGATACAATAAATATCTCAGAAATTGTAGTTACTGCAAACCGTAGTTCAAGGTATGTTGAGAACGTGCCTGGAAGAGTAACAATTATCGATTCGAAAACCATCAACAATCTACCTGTTCAAAATGTTGATGAAATATTACGAAGCGTTGCAAATGTAAATGTTAACCGAAGTTGGGGTATATTTTCTCAAAATGCAAGTGTAACTATGAGGGGGCTCGATGGGAGCGCAAGAGTATTAGTATTACTCGATGGTGTCCCGTTGAATAAATCTGCAGGCGGATCAATTAACTGGAATTTAGTATCAATTGATAATATTGACAAAATTGAAGTAATAAAAGGGCCTGCTTCAGCTATTTATGGAAATAATGCAATGACTGGAGTAATCAGCATTATTACCAAAAATCCTTCCAAAGCAATACAGGGTAAAGTAGGATTATTTGGTGGCTCTTACGGCACTTTTGGTGGGGAATTTAATCTATCAGGCACAAATGTAAAAAACAATAAAGGGCTTATTTGGAGTATCAATTCATACTACCGTCAAGGTGCCGGGTATATTCTTGAACCATATGAAAGTCGAGATTCTATCAATGTTAAAGCTTCTTTGATGGAATATCATATTGCTGCAAAGCTTGGCTATCAATTTAATAAGAACCATGAACTTGAGATTAATTTCACAACCTATGATGATCATAGAGATCAAGGTAGAAAAGTATATGAAGAATTGGGTGATTATGTTTCGGTTAGAACTAACTATTTACAGGCAAATTACAATGGCATTATTAATACAACTCAATTAAATATACTTGCTTTTTATCAATTTGAAAATGAGTTCAAACAAACAGAATCTATTGGTTCGAATTCTGGTAAATACAAGCTTAGCGATCGTGATTCCCATAAATATGATGGTGGCCTATGGATTAATGCAACAACTTTGATATCTAATAAAAATATTCTTACATATGGTGTTGATATCAAACGTGGTTCGGCTGATGTAACTAATACTTACTATACTTCCACAGATATACTCAAATACACTGGCATTCTTGATTTCATTGGTTTCTTCATTCAAGATGAGATAAAAACCTTTAACGAGAAATTAATTTTTGTTATTGGCGCAAGAATGGATTTTTCAAGATATCATAAAGGACAATTAATTGTAGAAAACCCAACATCTAATACCGGCTTTATAGAGCCTTTTGACGAAAACTTTTCAAGTTCAAACTGGAGCGCGTTTAACCCAAAGCTAGCTGCTAAATACAAATTTAACAAATCATATTCAGTATATATATCATACTCACAAGGCTTTATGCCACCTAAAATTGATGACCTCTCAAAGTCAGGTAAAATTAGAAAAGGGTTTAAACTTGCCAATCCAAAACTCGGGCCCGAGTACATAACAAACTATGAATTTGGTACAAGTCTTACTTTTTTTGATAAGTTATCCCTTAAGCCATCCGTTTATTTATCACTTGGTAAAGATTTTCAGTATTTTGTTGGTACAGGCGATTCAATAGATACGGGTGGAGATGCTCTTGTACCCATCTATCAAAGGCAAAATATTGCAGAAGTTCAGGTTGTAGGTGCTGAAGTATCAATTAATTATCAGATAAATAATAATTTGAACCTGGCAACAAATTATTCAATCAATAACTCAACAATTAAGGATTATAAAAAACCGGAATCCTACGACAAAAATCTAACAGGAAAATATATAATCGAAGTTCCTAAGCATATGTTCTATGCCGGATTAACATGGATAAACAAATATTTTAACACCACTCTTTCTTACAACTATATAAGCAGTCAGTGGTATGACGATGAAAATACTATACTCATTAATTCTTATGATATACTTGATTTTCAGGTTTCTAAAGAATTTAAGAAAAAATTTAGAATTTCAATAACAATACAAAACATACTCGATAATGAGTTTGTTGACAGAAAGGGGTATTTATCCCCTGGAAGATATATAATCGCAGAAGTTAAATATAAATTTTAAACAGATGAAAAAAATTACACTAGCAAAAGTTATTTCAATTATATATTTAGTTGGAATAATACAAATTATTTCCGTTTCACAAGACACAATTGTTCAATGGACATTTCCAACTAATGCAGCTGAAGCAGATGGTGGAGTTATCGAAGCCAATTTAACCAAAGTGATTGAAACAGCTGGCGGAACAAGTGGAATTGAATTTAAAAATGGAATAACAACTAAAGCAGCACAAGCAACAGGTTGGGATAATGGTGCAGATGAAAAAAAATGGAAAGTGGAATTTGAAACTACCGGATATTCTAATCTAAAATTATCATCAATTGTAACCTCAGGTGGGTCAAACCCGGGACCCAGAGACTTTAAAGTACAATATAAACATGATGATAGCGATTGGATTGATATTGCAGGTTCTGAATTTCAAACAGCAAATGACTGGACAACAGGAGTCTTGTCTGAGCTTCCGATTCCAGATGTATGCGATGATCAGGCTAACATTAAAATCAGATGGATTATGACTTCTGACACAGCTACTGATGGCTCCATTTTAGCAATAACGGGGATTTCAAAAATTGATAATATTTACTTTACGGGAGACTTAATCGGTGGAGATTATGAGGTATCTTCGGTTAAATCGGTAAAAATATATCCAAATCCCGCAACAGATTTCCTTGACATCCGTTGTGAGTCAACAATGAAAATAGGGATGTACAATGTTAATGGACAACAAGTAATTAATACACAGTCAGTAATTCATCAAAGAATTGATATTTCTTTTTTAAACTCAGGGATCTATTTATTAAAAATTGAAAATCCGAAAGACAATTCTGTAGTTTTGCAAAAAATTATTGTACAATAAAACTGATACTAACCTTTCAGGTAAAAAACCTGAAAGGTTAAAAATAAATACATATCATAATGATAAAATTTGAAGAAGCCTTTGATATAGTTCTTAACTCAGTAAATTTTAATCTTCAATGCGAAAGAATAAATTTCGAAGATTCATTAGGCCGAATTCTTGCTGAAGATGTATATTCAGACATTAACATGCCACCTTTCGATAAATCAGCAATGGATGGTTTTGCATGCAGAAGAGCAGATATTAAGAATATACTTGAAGTAATTGAGGTGCTTCCTGCTGGCAAAATCCCTAAAAAGAAGGTTGGGGAAAACCAATGCACAAAAATTATGACCGGTGCAATTATTCCTGATGGTGCCGATTGTGTTATTATAGTTGAACATACCAAAGAAGTAGACAAGAACAAAATCAAATTTGCCTTTGAATATACAAATAATAACATTTGTTATTTTGCTGAAGACATTAAAAAAGATGACTTAGTTCTGAAAAAAGGTATTGAGATAAAGCCTCAACATATTGCAATTATGGCATCAGTTGGATACACTCAGGTTCTCGTGTCTAAACAACCAAAAATTGGGATTATATCAACAGGTGATGAGCTTGTTGAACCTAATATTTTTCCTGGTAAGTCACAAATACGTAATAGTAATGGTCATCAGTTGGTAGCTCAGGTAAATCGAATAGGTGCTATACCTAATTACATCGGAATTGCAGAAGACTCCGAAGAAGTAACATACAATACAATTTCAAAAGCACTTGAAGAGAACGATATTGTACTACTTACCGGTGGAGTTTCAATGGGCGATTTTGATTTTGTGCCCGAAATAATGACAAAAATAGGTGTTAAAATTAAATTTGAATCAGTGGCAGTAAAACCCGGGAAGCCAACTACTTTTGGAACATTTGGAAAAGAAAAATTTATTTTCGGACTGCCTGGTAATCCTGTTTCATCATATACTCAATTTGAGCTTTTAGTAAAGCCGTTAATATTAAAATTAATGGGGGCAGCTAACCTAACAAAAACAATTACACTACCAATGGGTGGCGAGTATAGCAGACGAAAATCTGCCAGAAAAGCATTTATACCAATCTGTATTAAAGATGATGGAAAAGCATACCCCGTTGAATATCATGGATCAGCACATATTCATTCATATGTTTTTGCTGATGGGATAACATTCATAGAAGTTGGTAAACAAAAATTAGAAATAGGAGAATTAGTTGATGTACGACAAATTTAATAGGAAAATAAACTATCTGCGAATTTCAGTTACCGACCGTTGTAACTTGAGATGCACTTATTGTATGCCAGAAACAGGAATACAACTCATTAATCATTCTGATATAATTTCGTTTGAAGAAATTGTTGATATAGTTAGAATAAGTGTAAATCTCGGAATTGATAAAATAAGATTAACAGGCGGTGAGCCTTTGGTAAGAAAAGGAATTGTTGATCTTGTTAGGATGATTGCAGAAATACCCGGAATTAAAGATTTTGGGTTAACAACAAATGGTATAACCCTAAAAAAACACGCATTAGCACTTAAAGAGGCTGGGTTACATCGTGTAAATGTAAGCCTTGATACACTAAATCCGGAAAGATATCATCAAATAACAAGACTTGGCCATATTGAAGATGTGTTAGAAGGAATTTTTGAAGCAAAAAAAGTTGGTTTAACTCCTGTTAAAATCAATTGTGTGATTAAAAAATCATCTCAAGAACCTGATGCTTTAGAGGTAGCTGAATTCTGTAAAAATAATAATTTCCAGGTTCGTTACATCCACCAAATGGAATTGAGCATGGGTCATTTTTCAGTTGTTGAAGGTGGAGAAGGAGGTGATTGTAAAATATGCAACCGGCTACGATTAACAGCAAATGGAAATATAAAGCCATGTCTTTTTAACAATCTGGAGTATAATATCAAAGAATTTGGTATTGAAGGCGCAATAGCCAAAGCACTAAAACATAAACCAAAATGCGGAAGTATCAATACTAACGGAACATTTTATAATATTGGTGGATAGGCAGACCTTCCAGAGTGCGTTCCCGATAATTATCAGGATGGAAAAGTCTAAAAAAAAACAACTAAGAATATGAAAAAACTAAGTCATACTAACAACAAGGGCAAAGCCAACATGGTAGATGTTGGTCACAAACCAAATCAAATAAGAATAGCTAAGGCAGAAGGCTTTATTAGCTTAAATGAAGAAACAATAAGGCTGATTGTTGATAATGAAATGAAAAAAGGGGATGTTCTTTCAATAGCTGAAATAGCTGGTATTCAGGGAGCAAAGCGAACCAGCGACCTGATTCCTTTGTGTCATCCACTACAACTCACCAAAGTAGATGTAGTAGCTACAATTGAAGAAAATGGAGTTAGAATTGTTGGTATAGCAAAATGCATTGGGCAAACCGGTGTGGAGATGGAAGCCTTAAATGGAGTAAGTATTGGGCTATTAACTATCTACGATATGTGTAAGGCTGTAGATAAAAATATGATTATAAGCGAGATAAAATTGATTGAGAAAACAAAGAAAGACATATAAAAATGACGAAGAGAACAATAAAAATAATAAGTACAAATATTTCAACAGAAAAAGGAACAATTAAAAAACCGGTTGAGTTTATTGAACTTAATAATCTTGGTATAAAGAATGATGCACATTCAGGTAGTTGGCATCGACAAGTTAGTATGCTGGGAACTGAAAGTTTTGATAAATTCTCAAAAGAAGCAGGTAGAAAAATCGAATTTGGTGAATTTGCTGAAAATATTACTACTCAAGGAATGGAGATTTATAGGACCTCGCCACTTGACAGATTTATCAGCAAAAATATTGAGTTAGAAGTCACCCAAATAGGTAAAAAATGTCATGGCGACTCATGTGCAATTTATCGCGAAGTTGGAAATTGCGTAATGCCAAAAGAAGGAATATTTGTACGAGTTATTCGTGGAGGAAAACTACAGGAAGGTGAGGTACTTGAGTATCACCCAAAAACATTCAACACATTAATTATTACACTAAGTGATAGAGCTAGCAAAGGTGAATATGAAGATAAAAGCGGGCCAAAAGTAAAAGAAGCAATTACAACATTCTTTGAGATGAATAATTTCAAATATGAAATTGAAAGCAAAATTATTCCCGATGATGAAAGTAAACTTCAAAACATCCTTAAAAATACAAAGGACAATTACGATTTTATATTCACGACAGGTGGAACCGGAATTGGGCACAGGGATATTACTGTTGATGTAGTTAAACCACTTCTGGATAAAGAAATTCCTGGCATAATGGATATGATCAGGATGAAATATGGTATGGAAAAACCAAATGCACTAATCAGTAGAAGTGTTGCAGGGTTAATGAATAATACGATGGTTTTCACACTTCCCGGAAGTGTAAGAGCCGTAAACGAATACATGGCTGAAATTACAAAAGTACTACGTCATCTTGTTTTAATGTTATACAACATTGATGCGCATTAGAATCTAGATTGAGGTTAAGAGTATTAGGTTGAGATATTACACTCAGATTTTCTCAACCTCAACCTTAACCTAAACCTCAACCTTTTTCTTTTTCATTTATGTTTTTTAACTCCACATTTCCTATTTTTGCAATCCAAGTTTTACTTTAACAGAAATTACATGAGACAACTTATAGAATGTGTTCCTAATTTTAGCGAAGGTCGTGATATAACCATCATAAAACAGATAACTGACGAAATTGAAAAAATTGAAGGTGTAAAATTACTTGATGTTGACCCTGGAGCTGCAACAAACCGTACTGTTGTTACTTTTGTAGGTACTCCTGATGAGGTTGTCGAAGCTGCTTTTGTAGCTGTAAAAAAGGCTGCTGAAGTTATTGATATGCGCCACCAGAAAGGTGAGCATCCACGCTTCGGGGCAACTGATGTATGTCCGTTTGTTCCGGTTTCAAATATTACTATGGAAGAAACTGTAGAATATGCACGTAAGTTAGCCAAGCGCATCGGTGATGAACTTAAAATACCCGTTTATTGTTATGAAAATGCTGCTTTCACAGATGATAGAAGAAATTTAGCAACCTGTCGTTCAGGTGAATATGAAGGGTTAAAAGAAAAATTAGCCGATCCACACTGGAAACCTGACTTTGGTCCTGCCGAATTTAATGAACGCGTTGCAGGAAGTGGAGTAACTGCTGTTGGTGCACGTGATTTTCTTGTGGCATTTAACGTAAACCTGAATACAACTTCTACACGTCGTGCAAATGCCATTGCTTTCGATGTTCGTGAGCGTGGAAGAACAAAAAGAGAAGGAAATCCCGTAACAGGTAAGATTGTTAAAGATGAAAATGGAAAATCTGTAATGATTCCAGGTTCGCTAAAAGCAGTTAAAGGAATTGGTTGGTTTATAGAAGAATATGGCGTTGCTCAAATTTCTATGAACCTCACAAACATAAGTATTACACCAGTTCACATTGCTTTCGATGAAGTTAGCAAAAAGGCTGAAGAGAGGGGCATAAGAGCTACGGGTTCCGAATTAGTAGGACTTATTCCATTAGAAGCTATGCTGGATGCAGGTAGATATTTCCTATCTAAACAGAAGCGTTCATTAGGTGTTGACAATGATGAACTTATTAAAATTGCAATAAAATCAATGGGGCTGGATGATTTGAAACCATTTATCCCAAAAGAAAGAATAATAGAATATTTACTTGAAAGCCATGATAAGAAACTTGTTGACATGACATTAACTGGTTTCGCTAATGAAACTGCTTCTGAATCACCTGCACCCGGTGGAGGCTCAATTGCTGCTTACACAGGAGTTTTAGGAGTTTCCTTAGGTACTATGGTAGCCAATTTAAGTGCCCACAAAAGAGGCTGGGACGATCGTTGGGAAGAATTTTCTGATTGGGCACAACAAGGTCAAAAATATAAAGATGAGTTATTAAGACTTGTAGATGAGGACACAAATGCTTTCAATAAAATTATGGATGCATTTGGACTTCCCAAAAAAACTGAAGAAGAGAAGAAGCTAAGGAAAGAAGCCATAGAAAATTCATCAAAATATGCAATGGAAATTCCTTTTAAAGTGATGGATACTTCATACAGGTCGATAGAAGTAATGCGAGCTATGGCTGAGAATGGTAACCCAAATTCAGTATCTGATGCAGGAGTTGGTGCCCTATGTGCTTTAGCAGCAGTTGAAGGAGCATTCCTAAATGTTAAAATTAATGCTTCAGGTATTGACGACAAAGTTTTTACTAATAATTTGATTAAGAAAGGGGATGAAATTGCCAAAAAAACAAAAAGTTGTAGGGATGCAATTATAGAAACTGTTGAACAGAAAATACGAGAGATGTAAGGAAGACCGAAGTCGGAAGTCCGAAGCTTAGATTCAGACTTCGGACTTCAGACTTCCACTTTTAATTTCAGACTTCTGACTACAAACTTCCACGCCTAACAATATCTACAATGGACAACTTAACAATAATACTACTATATTTTACTTCATTCCTAACCCTGATGAATCCCATGGGTATCATGCCTGTTTTTTTATCAATGACATCAGAGTTGACGAAACGTGAGAGGAGGAGGACAGCTTTAAAAGCAGTTATTACTGCGGCTTTTGTATTAATACTTTTTGCATTTCTTGGAGAATACTTATTTACCTTCTTTGGAATTTCTGTAGCGGGTTTGCAGGTTGTAGGTGGTGTTATTTTCTTTATCATGGGTTACGACATGCTTAATGCAAAACTCAGCCATATGAAAATAAGATCTGAGGATGTTGAAAAATATGTTGATGATATTTCCATTACGCCACTGGGAATACCAATGATAGCAGGTCCGGGAGCCATTACAAATGCAATCATTCTTATGGGTGAGAGTGAAAGCTATTCTAACTCAGCACTTGTTATCATTTCAATAGTTTTAGTGCTTTTAACTTTAATGATGGTATTATTTGGTGCTGTTGGTATTACAAATTTTTTGGGCGATAAAGGAAACAAGATTATGATGAAATTAATGGGACTTATTGTAATGGTGATTGCCGTTGAGTTCTTTTTCGCTGGCATAACACCTTATATTCAGACAATTTTAGGTATCTAAAATACTTTCAATAAGTTCATTATATAGTTATAATTTATTAATTTTAATAACAGAATCGTTTTTAGCTAATGTCTATTCTTAAATTATTCATGCAATCTAACTTCTTTCAATAGTTTATCTATTTTATAATGCATAGATATTCAGTCATTTAATTATTCCCATATTACTTTTAATCAATAATATAATTGTAGCCTACTAAAGAGTGTCAGAACTATCTAAAAAATAATTTGAATATTATTGGATTATATATATAAAGTTGGTACTTTTGCCGTCCGAAATTTAAAGCGAATATAGAAATGGCTAAAAAGAGTAAAGACGCAAGGATTCAAGTAATACTGGAATGTACCGAGCATAAGAATAGTGGAAAACCCGGAACATCAAGGTATATCACTACAAAAAACAAAAAGAATACACCTGAGAGACTCGAGTTAAAAAAGTATAACCCGATCTTAAAGAAGATGACTGTTCACAGAGAAATTAAATAATATAGAACTATGGCTAAGAAAGTTGTTGCATCACTACAATCATCCGGAAAGGATTTTGCAAAAGTTATTAGGTTAAATAAATCTGCTAAAACGGGTGCGTACGCATTTAAAGAAGAGATTATTCCTACCAACCAGGTTAAAGATTATTTTAAAAAATAAATCTTAGTACAGATATAATTTTAATCTTACTGAAAAGGCTTTTTCCTGCAATGTGGGGAAAAGCTTTTTTTGTTGGGAATTTAACAGATAATAAATATGGGTTTATTTTCAATATTTTCAAAGAAAAAGCAAGAAGAAGATCTTAATAAGGGTTTAGAAAAAACACGCCAGAGTGTGTTTAACAAAATTTCTAAAGCTGTTGTGGGTAAATCGAAAGTTGATGATGAAGTACTGGACAATCTGGAAGAGGCATTGGTTCTATCAGATGTTGGAGTACATACTACTCTGAAAATTATTGAAAGAATTGAGGAACGTGTTGCTCGTGATAAATACTTGGGGACAGATGAGTTAAATACATTATTAAAAGCTGAGATAGTAAAATTATTGCAAGAAAATAATATAGGTGATGGTGAAGATTTTGACATTCCTACAGGCAAAAAACCTTATGTTATAATGGTTGTTGGCGTAAATGGTGTTGGTAAAACAACAACCATTGGTAAGTTGGCTTATAATTTTAAAATGGCAGGTAAAAAAGTAATTCTTGGAGCTGCCGATACATTTAGAGCAGCAGCAGTTGATCAACTAACTATTTGGGCAGACAGAGTTGAAGTACCAATTGTGAGTCAAGGAATGGGTGCCGACCCTGCTTCTGTTGCTTTTGATACCGTAAAATCAGCTATTTCACAAAATGCTGATGTTGTTATAATTGATACTGCTGGTAGACTACACAACAAAGTAAACCTAATGAATGAGTTATCAAAAATAAGTCGTGTAATACAAAAACTAATCCCCGATGCACCTCACGAAATACTTCTTGTTCTTGATGCCTCAACAGGTCAAAATGCCATTGAACAGGCACGACAGTTTATTGCTACCACTGAAGTAAATGCTCTTGCTTTAACCAAACTTGACGGCACTGCAAAAGGGGGTGTTGTAATTGGCGTTTCTGATCAGTTTAAAATTCCGGTTAAGTATATTGGCGTTGGAGAAAAAATGGAGGATCTTCAGATTTTCAATCGTCATACATTTGTTGAAAGCCTCTTTTCATAAGCATTATTTCTTTCAATTTAATATCCGTCAACTCATATCCTGCTATGAAGAAAAAGATAAATATTATTACGCTAGGCTGTTCTAAAAATTTAGTGGATTCAGAAGTACTAATGAACCAGCTTGTTGGAGATTTTTCTGTGCTTCACGACTCAAACGAAGATGCTGATATAATTGTTATAAACACTTGTGGTTTTATTAATGATGCCAAAGAAGAGTCGGTAGATACAATATTGAGAGCCGTACAATCTAAAAAAAATGGAGACACAAAAAAAGTGTTAGTAACAGGCTGTTTATCACAAAGATATAAAGACGAACTTACTAAAGAAATAACAGGAGTTGATGGCTTTTTTGGTGTGAATGAACTTCCGGAGATACTTAATGCACTCGACATAAACTACAAGAAAGAACTTGTTGGAGAAAGGCTGTTAACTACTCCCAAGCACTATGCCTACTTAAAAATATCAGAAGGGTGTAATAGAAATTGTTCTTTTTGTGCAATACCCTTAATAAGAGGCAAACATGTTTCAAAACCAAAAAAAGAAATAATTAATGAGGTTAAATTTTTAGCAAAGCAAGGAGTAAAAGAGGTTATACTAATTGCACAAGATTTAACATGGTATGGCATTGACATATATAATAAGCGCGAACTTACAGACTTATTAAATCAAATCTCAAAAGTAGAGGGAATTGAATGGATTAGATTGCATTATACATATCCGGCAAACTTTCCAGTTGGCTTGTTAAATATAATACGCGACAATCCTAAAGTGTGCTCCTACATGGATATGCCATTACAACATATTAATAGCCGAATATTACGCTCAATGAAAAGAGGCTTGGGCGGAAAAAAAACAATAGAACTTATCCGCAAGATTAAAGAAGAGATTCCTGACATAGCACTGCGTACAACATTGATAGTTGGATACCCTGGAGAAACAGAGGATGAGTTTAATCAGTTGATGGATTTTGTAAAACAAACCAGATTTGAAAGGTTGGGTGTTTTTACTTATTCTCCTGAAGAAGACACATCAGCATTCAATTTGAAAGATAACATATCCGATGAAGTTAAGGACGATCGCCGTGACAGGATAATGATGCTCCAACAAGAGATATCATACGATCTAAATAAACAAAAAATTGGTAGTATTGTTAAAGTTATTATCGATAAGAAAGAAGGTGATAATTATATTGGAAGGACTGAATTTGATTCCCCAGAGGTTGATAATGAAGTAATTATAAATAAATACAACAGAAATCTAAATATAGGAGATTTTTATAATGTTACTATAACCGATTCAGACTTTTTTGACCTTTACGGAGAAGTAATATAAAAAAATGTTGTGTCAAATAAGGGTATGAGATAATCCTAAAACTAACTCCAATTTCAAATTTACATTAATATATTTTCCTGAATTACTGCTATCCAGTTTTCACTCACAGAAAATATTTCTATATATTATACACCCTTTGTTTTCCGATTCCGAAAATGGATAACTTATCGATATATTTGATAACTTAACTATGAAATCGGGTATTTTAAATATATGTAATATTCCTTGATAATTATAATAAGTTTTTAATCAAATGATTAAAAATTATGGCACATGAATTGCGAAGTGAAGTACATAATACGATTTAAGCATAAGAGCTAATTGTAATTGAAAATTTGGTTTTGGTTGATTCAGGTCGGTAGAGATTCTTCTCTCCGACCTGTTCTTTTTATATACTAATCGGATATCCTTCCCATTGTAATGGATCAAGATAAATCTCTGGGAGAAATATAAACTATCTTTGTTTATAATATAAACTGCCTACTTTTCGAGTTGCCCCCCATTAATCCAGCTAAAAATTGACTCATTCAACCATTATTTTTCAATACATTTGCATAAACCAATTCAACAACCATGAAAACAAAAATTTATTCTTTATTAATATTCATTTTATGTCCACTATTCTTTTTTGCTCAGAATACAAATACAATTGCAGGTTTGATTCCTGATGGACCTTATTATGAAACCAAGGGAAGTTTATCGGTATCGGGCTATTATAAAGACAACCTAAAAACTGGCAACTGGACAACATCCTTTAGTAATGGACAAATTAACATTGTTGAGAGCTATAAATCGGGCAAAAAAAATGGAATCTATTTAAAAATAAATAAAAGAGGTTATATTATTGAGCAATCTGTATTTGTAAATGATAAGCTTTCAGGAAAAAAAATGATTTTTAGTATAGGAGGAAATCCTAAGTTAGTTGAGAGCTACAAAGATGGTTTACTTGATGGCAAAAAAACAGTTTATTACGACAGAGGAAAAAAAATTCAGGAAGAGAGTTATTATTTAGCCGGCAAAAAAAACGGTAAGGCAAAGTGGTATAATTCAACTGGTAAACTAATAGCTCAATATAATTACAATATTGGACTTTTCGATGGATTACAACTAACTTTCTACTCAAATGATACTATTAGAAGTAAGCAAATGTTTAAGAATGATGTTAAAGTCGGCATTTATTATGAGTATTTTGAAAATGGAAAAATAAAAACTGAAGGTTCATATAAATCCGGGTTAAAAACCGGAGCATGGAAAGTGTATAATAAAGAAGGTATTCTTGAAAAAACTACTAAATATAAAAAAGGAGTACTTGTTAATTGAGTTAAAAGCTGTCGGATTATCCGGGTTGTAGGGTTATCAAGTTACAGTAACACCAATAACTACCCGACAACAATGTCAACCTTTCGAACATCATAAAACCATCATAAAACTACCATGAAGAATATAATAAACCCCTACACAAAACTTGATGGATATAACTGCTTTGGTTGTTCTCCTAAAAATGAACATGGTTTAAAAATGAAATTTTTTGAAGAAGGGGATTATGTTATATCAAACTGGGAACCAAAAGAATTTTTACAAGGATATTATAATGTATTACACGGTGGAATACAAGCAACTTTGATGGATGAAATTGGCTCCTGGTTTATTCAAATTAAAATGCAAACAGCAGGTGTAACTTCAAATATGAATATTCGTTATATTAAGCCGGTCTCGGTGGTTAATGGTAATATTAAGCTCAGAGCCTCATTACTACAAAAACGCAGAAATCTCGTTGATGTAAAAGTGGAACTTTTCGACACAAATGAAAAGCTATGTGCAACGGGAGATTTAACGTACTTTACTTTTTCAAAAGACGTTGCCAGAAATAAATTTTATTATCCGGATTTTGAAGATTTTTTCGAAAGGAGTGAAACTTCATAGTAATCAACTAACTCACTCTTGAAAATTAGTTAGCTCATCGGTAATATTGATATCATAGTCAGAATACTGGAAAACAGGCGTCCTGCCTTCGGTATCACTTGTCGAATAACCCCATATTGTATTGTACTCGCTTGGATCCTCACCCATACTCTCCATTTGCTTCAAATAAGCCGCAATTGATTTCGACTCGATAATTACAACTTTTTTCATGTTGTTAATTACCGGACTATGTTTACGCTTATAGTCATGGTCAAATTCCAAAATTCTTCTGCCATCATTAGTAATTCCAATCGTATTAAATCGCATACTTTTACCAACACCGGGCATATTTAACACATTCTTGTCGGTTGATAAAAATGCCTTCTGATGTACTTTTCTTAATTCATTAAGTTTCTTCTGTGTATTTTCTACATCCAGATGTAAACCATTAATCTGATCACCCAAAACACTATCAATTTTACCTAGCACCTTTTCTTCAGCTATTTCCTGTACAGACCTTTCGTTAGTAGCAAAATTTTGATAGTTTTCCATAAAACCTTTAACCGAAAAAGTATAATATGAGATTACCCCAATATCATTAAGCACCTTTCTTAATTTATTACTATGTCCACGACGAGATGCAGCTGCTGTAAAAACCAGCTGGTTTGTTACCATCCAGCCTGAAGCTAATAAACGACTTACGGCTTCTTTCATTTTTGGAGTAACCTCCATAGCCGATTGTACATGTATTTGAATTCTAAATTGCTTTATCCCTATTTTTGATGCTTTGATTTTAAAATCGGCAAGTATTTTTACAAATTCCTTAGTAATACGTTGCGGAAGATAGGCAGGCAATCTGGTACCAAGTCTTACCCTTGTAATTTCAGCATACTTTTGCCCATCAGGACGATCAATATTTGCATTTTTCTTCCTTAATGCCATATTGTAAACACCATCGAGTATTTCCTGCATCGATTTTGATGTATTCATGAATGCATCACCACCTGTAATAAGTATATCACGTAATTGTGTATCTTCTTCAAAATACTTTAACAACAAAGCCATTTTTTTCTTCCATGTCATTTTTGGACTTAATTTCTCAAGATTGAAGTTCAAATGACCACTTTGGAAATCATACATTCGCTGACATGAAACACATAAACCCCCACATGCTCTACCACGAGTGTCAGGAATAAAAATTGCCACCTCAGGATAGCGCCTATGAACATTATTAAATGATGGTAACATCCATCCAGCTACATTTGGTTTGCCAGGTTCCACTATATCTTCTTTTTCCCAAGCCACAATGCTACCAAATTCATCAACCAATTCACGACTGTGAAATACATAATCACGCAGAGTTCTATCAGAACCAGTTTTTCCAGCTATAATATCAACATCAAATAATGATAAATAGTAAGGGTTTATAAAAAATGGTATTCCTGCTTCATAAGCATCATTAAGCACCTTCATTCTACTTGGACGTAACGAGTAATCAAGCATATGATTAAGTTGTTCAGGATTTCTTACAGCAAATCGCAAATGAAACTTATAATCATTCCACCATCCCAATGCTCTGATATATTTTTCTTCACCAGTCATCCCTTCGTCAAAAAAGTATCGTTTACTTACTTGCTCGCCCAAGCTTATTTGTTCAATAATTACAAGTAATATTCTTTCTTTATTCTTTTTTCGAGTTGCAATTACTTTTTCGGATAGGCCAGAAGGATATTTAGACATCCATGATTTTATTTTTTGCTCCGACGGTAGTTTTTGTTTTAACCTGCCATTAATTTGTCGAAACAAAAAAAGCATATCTAAGAAAAAATCATTTGAACAATTACCCTTTCCATATTTTACAGCATTATACAAATTCTTAATAGGAGTACTAGTCTCCAGGTTGTTCTTCCTGTTTGGATCAGGATATGAATTACCTTCATAATCTATATAATTTAATAATCTTATAACCCCAATATCTTTCCATGATAATCCTTTAATTGAATCATGACAATCTTTATAATAATATTTTTTAGCAGCTGGATTTTCTTCTAAATATAATAAAATCCTTTTTTTTAGAGAGGAAATGGCCTCCTCATATGAATTTGTAGTTAAAAGTATCTCATTTATCTCTGGGTTCTCGGTAAGAATTTTTTTTACCAGAGTTAATGATCTTATTGTTAATGCTTGTTTTTCGGTAATACCTAAATTGTTCATATTTCAATTTTAATCAAATAAAAAATCGCGCAATTGCGAAGGTAATCATTTTCGTAAAAGAAATCAAGCCATACCAACGATTTATTGAATTTACAATGCAAATAAAATTCATATTTTTGCACCAAATAAAAACTTTGAATATGAATAATAAAATAAATGTAGCCTGGCAAGGTGATATGGCATTTGAAGCAGAAGTAAATGACTTTAAAATTAAGATTGATGCGGAACCCGGTGTTGGCGGCAAAAATTCAGGTCCACGACCTAAACCCTTAACTCTAGTTTCACTTGGTGGTTGTACAGGAATGGATGTAATTTCTATTCTAACCAAGATGCGTGTTAAACCCGATTATTTTAATGTTGAAGTAACTGGCGAACTAACTGATGAACACCCAAAATATTATAACAAGATACATATTGTTTATACATTTCGTGGTAATAATCTGCCATTAGCAAAATTGGAAAAAGCAATTAATTTATCACAGGATCGCTATTGTGGCGTTAGTGAAATACTTAGAAGATCAGCTACAATCACCCACGAAATTGTAATTGAATAATAGAGATACCAAAAGTCAGGGCTTAACTTATTTCTTTCTTTTCTTCTTTTTCTTCCTCTTTTTATCGGATTCCTCTGGTTGATTAATCAAAGTTTTCCAATCAGTATGTGATTCGTTAGAAGTTTCAAGCGTTTCGAGATAGTCATTTTTAGTAATGGTCAATGTAGCTATCTTTTTATCCAGATACTTTTCTATTTCTGATAGAATTTCTTTCTCCCCTTTGCTACAAAACGATATTGCTTGTCCCTTTTTTGAGGCTCTTCCTGTTCTACCAACTCTATGAACATAGTTCTCTACTTGTTCAGGAAGATCATAATTAATTACATAGTCAACATTTGGAATATCAATACCACGTGCACTCACATCAGTTGCAATTAAAATATTGTTTCTACCATTTTTAAAGTCATTCATCACTTCAGTCCTTTCATCCTGATCTTTTCCGCTATGTATTGTACGACTTTTTATTTCAACTCTTTCCAATGCTTTGAGTACTCTTTCGGCACGTACTTTTGTTCTAACAAAAACAAGAATTTTACTATCGGGATTAATATTTATAAACCGTTCTAAGAAAAACCTTTTGTCATCCATCTCAATAAAGGCAACCGAATGTTCAATATTTCTAGCTACAGGATCTTTTGGCGAAATCTGAATTCTTATGGGATTACTAACCAAAGAATAAGCTAATTTCTTTATTTTCTTATCAATAGTTGCTGAAAAGAATAATGTTTGGTGCTTTCGGGGAATAAACTTTATAATATCATGAATATCTTTAATAAAACCTAAATCGAGCATATGATCGGCTTCATCCAAAACTAAAACTTTAACCTCATCTAATTTAACATGTTTCTGACTTATTAAATCAAACATTCGTCCCGGTGTAACAATAAGGATATCAACACCTTCGTTTAGTTTGTTTATTTGAGGATCCTGCTCAACACCTCCATAAATTGTTAATGTTACCACATCGGTATAACTACCTATATCATTAAATACCTCATTTATCTGTATAGCCAGCTCCCTAGTTGGAACCATTACAACACATTGTATTCCAATATGATTATTATACTTTTTTTTCTTATTTATAATATGAATAATTGGTATAGCAAATGCAGCTGTTTTACCAGTACCTGTTTGTGCGATAGCAAGAACATCTTCGCCCTTAAGAATAGGAGGTATAGCCTTATACTGTATATCAGTAGGTCTTCTGAAATCAAGCTCTTTAAGGCTTTTTTTTATATCGGGAGATATTCTGTAATCTTCAAACTTCATTTAGGGTTACTAGTTATTGGTTATTAGTTATTAGTTATTAGTTATTGGTTATTAGTTATTAGTTATTGGTTATTGGTTATTAGTTATTGGTTATTAGTTATTGGTTATTAGTTATTAGTTAAAAGTTATATGTTATTTGTTCATTTAGGATTCAATTCGCTCATTTAATCATTCAATCATTGAACACTCTCAATAAAATCAGTCATTTCTCTAAAAGCTTCTGCTCTAACTTCTTTTTTACTAAGTACCAAATCATGAAGTCCATCCTTAATTTCCACTTTTCTTACCTGTTTACCAATTACATCAGCATATTTGCGAATATCAGCTACATTTAAAACAGAATCTGCTGTATGCATCAACTCTTTGTATTTACCAGGAGTTACGCTTTTCGAAGAATACATCACAAGTACAGGACATTTGATATCTAACCCATGCTGAAGATTTTTCTGAGCATAATGAATAGCAGCTATCCAACCAAGATTTATTTTAAATCCAAGGATAGGCTTATTATCTAGGCTAAAATCCCATTCACCATGATGATCATTATGAATACTTTTTGCATATCCTTCCTTTAAACCTTCAGGAGAAGGAATATTTGGAAAACCATTTCCAATTGATGCTATAATTGGAATAACAACTTTTTTAAACCATGCCGGTTTATTCATATCAAAAAAGGGACTATTCAATATAATAGCATTGATAATGTTATCATTTCTATGCTTATGAGCATATAATGATGAAATAAGCCCACCGGTAGAATGTCCCATTAATATGAGAAAATTATTTTTTTCTTTCTCAAGGATAATATCAATCGCCATATCAATTTCTTCAAAATACTCTGACATGGACCGAGCCATATTTGGCTTTTGATGTGGAAGCATTGATCTTCCATGTTTCCGCAAGTCAATTGCATAAAAATTGATCCCAAGATTGTTTGCCCAGTCAGCTAAATTGCTTTGAAAAAAATAATCAACAAATCCATGAATGTAAAGTACTGCTTTTGTCGATTTAGTTTTTGCTTTTCTCTTAATTAAAGTGGCTTCAACTTTGCCTTCGTAATCATCCTTAAGATTTAATTTTTGGATATTAAATCCATGTTCTTTATCCCAATTCATAATTATTGTTTTGCATTTCTACAAAAGTACAGAAAATTGCAGTAGGAAAATCTTGAGCACTATCGTAGCAAACTCCTCTTTTTTCTACACCTTATGATGCAAAGCTAACATACATAACATCTTAAGGCAAACTAAAAGCTGCTATAATCAGAATATTTCGACATTGCAGCCAGCTCCTTTGATATATGCTTATTCCAATAATACTGTTCTACTCTATTTACGCTATGGTTTGTCTCCTTGTCGTATTTATCTTGATAATTAAAATATTGCTTTTCAAGCTTTGTTTGTAATTTATCAATAGTCTTACTGTTGAGCTTCCGTGAGTCACGTAATTCTAACACTCCTTTATACAACTTCCTTCCAAACAACTCACAAATATCAAAATGAAGTTGTTCATGCTCAAGCACATATTCAACTCTGTCTGTTTCAATTAATTTGGAATTCCACCATGATTTATTGCAATAAAAACGAACAAAAATACTTCCACTTATATCACCTCCATTATCAGTAATGCTATATCCAAATCCACTCGAAGTAGTTGCTACCTTTGAACTATTACTGGTTCTGGTTTCGGCTTTAAAATCTTCACGCTTGAGTTTCATCTGGCTTTGCCAATTAATTATTGATTCCTCTGGATATATTTGACATGAGGAACAGCAAATATGTGCCGGCATAATATCCCTACTAATCCGGAATGCCCCATGAAGAAGCACCAAACTAATTGATAACAGAATTAGAATTAATAATTTAAATGACTTGAGCATTATTGTTTTTGATACTGTTCAAACGGCATAATATTTAAAAAGTTGTAATCTTCCATAGTTAAACACAAAAAAGCCCACCATATGGTGAGCTTTTATTTTGTTGGTTATAAAAACGACTCTTCCAGGACCTGCGGACGCTGGAAGGTCAATTTAATCGATTATTTACTCTTATCAGGATAATCTGGAATTTCAGGAAGAGGTTTATAATCTTTAAGCTGTTCAAGTATTACTTCAATGGCTTTATTCAATTGCTCATCCTCACCCGCGTATTCTTTTGCAGGATCATTATCAATAACGATATCTGGATCAACACCATAACCTTCAATTACCCAGTTGCCATTTTCATCAAAAGGTGCAAATTCAGGGCGACGTAGATCACCACCATCAATAAATGGCATGGAACCACGAATACCTACTACACCTCCCCACGAACGGGTTCCTATTAATGTACCCATCTTCATCTTTTTAAATTGATATGGGAATAAATCGCCATCAGAGGCTGAATATTTATCCAATAACAAAACCTTGGGGCCGCGTATCATTTCACCCGGTTTTATGTTTACACTATTATTTCTTGACATTCCGTATAGCACAAGCTCCCTGTTTAGCCTCTCTATTATCATTGGTGAAACATTACCGCCACCGTTTCCTCGGTCATCAATAATCAAAGCTTTTTTATTCAACTGTGGATAAAAATGCTTAACAAATTCGTTTAATCCACCAGCTCCCATATCCGGAATATGTATGTAACCTACCTGACCATTAGTAGCTTTATTAACCTTTTCAGTATTATCCATCACCCAATCGTAATAATACAGGCCTGATTCATCAGCAGTTGGTATTACAATTACGTCATGCGAACCCTCTGTTGTAGCATTAGAATTTACAGTTAAAAGAACCTGTTGCCCGGCTGTTCCAACAAGCATACTGTATATATCATCAATATCTACTACCGAACTGCCATTTACAGCAATAATGTAGTCACCTTCATTCACATCAACGCCAACTTCTGTAAGTGGAGACCTTGTCCCATCTGTCCAATTCTCTCCTATAAGCACTTCATCAATAACAAAGTAACCTGAATCATCTTTACTAATTTTAGCACCGAGTAAGCCTGTTTTAACACGGTTAGGCTTTGGTTTATCTCCACCTAGTACATATGCATGACCAATGCTAAGTTCACTAATCATTTCGCCTATTACATAATTAAGATCGTTACGATTATTCACGTAAGGAAGCAGTACTTCATATTTATCCTGTATAGCAGGCCAGTCAAGTCCATGCATGTTTGGAGCATAGAAGAAGTCACGCATTTGTCGCCATGATTCATTATATATTTGCGCCCATTCCTCTTTTAGGTTAACCATAACTTTCATATTTGAAAGATCGAGGAAATCGCTGGGCTTGATTTTAGATTTTGGCAAATCAATAACTGCATATTTACCCTTAACATTTACAAACATTTTTTTATAATTCGCGGTAATAATATAGGATCCAACTTTTCCAAGTTCAGTTTCTTTTTGTTTTTTAAGATCAAACATTTTTAGTTGCGCACCATTGCCACCCGAAGAATACATAATATAATAAACGCTATTGTCTATTGCATTAACACTCCAGTAGTTAGCTGCTTTAACTGGAAGTTCAATAATTCTGTTAATTATACCGTCGAAGTCAATATTAACAGTAAACTCCTCAGCTTTAGATTCGTTTTCACCCTTATCACTTTTTTTATCTTTTTTATCAGGTTTCTCAGATTTCTCCTCTTTCTTGATAGTTACTTCGTCATTCTCAGGTTCAAAAGGTGAAGGAGTACTTTTTTCCAGTGTTATAAAATATATACTGCTCATATCACGATAAGCATGATTCCATTCAGTACGACTGTATATTGGGTTAAAATCGCGCGCTGAGGTAAAAAATAAGTATTTTCCATTTGAATCAAATGATGGCTGACCCGAATCATACCAACTATCAGTTACAGGTTTAGTTTCACCAGACTGTATATTATAGATAAATATCCGGTTAACAGTAAACGACTGTGGCAATGTATAAGCTATCCATCTGCTGTCGGGAGACCAGTTATAATCACGTATTTCCCATGCTTCTGATTCATCAACCTTTTCAATATTCTTTGTATCGATGTTGATGAGATTTAACCTACCCATTTTATCTCCCCAAAGCAGATATTTGCCATCAGGTGCCCAGATAGGGTTATATTTATACGTATCAGAATCAAATGTAAGCTGAATGGCATCTTCCATACCATTTTGATTTTGGATGTAAATCTCATCCTCTCCGGTTCGATCACTTATAAATGAAATAAATTCCCCTTTCGGAGACCATTCAACATTACGATCATGTACACCGGATGACTTAGTTAAATTACGTGTAATACCTGACTTTGCAGGAACAGTATATACATCTCCACGTGCGCCAAAAACAGCTCTTTTACCATCCGGAGAAACCGCCCATGAATTTATATATTTTGAAGCATCTTTGAGTTCATCTCTTCCGGTTGTGAAATCATTGCTAATATTAACAGTAACCTTTGTTACTTTTTTATCGACAAAACTATAATTATAAATATAGCCACCATTTTCAAATATAACTGATTCATTTCCAAGTGATGGGAATTTAATATCGTAGTTTGTATAATTAGTAATTTTAGTAGTGGTTTTGGTGTTCAGGTCGTATACAAACAGGTTCATTGTTCTGTCGCGATCACTTAGGAAATAAATCTTATCTCCATGCCACATGGGAAAAATATTCTGGTTATCATTGTTTGTAATATTTACAGTTTCCTTTGTTTCAAAATCGTAAACCCAAACATCATCAGCCATTCCACCTTTGTAATATTTCCATGTTCTAAACTCACGAAATACCCTGTTGTAAGCCATCTTATTACCGTCGTCAGAAAATGAACACCATCCTCCTGATGGTAGAGGCAGTTCTTCTGAAAGGCCACCATCTTTATTTACCTGAAATAATTGTCCTTTAAAAGAGTTAAATGTTTGCTTACGAGAGCGATAAACTATTTCATCATTATTTCGCCAGGCCATAACTATATTGTTTGGTCCCATTCTGTCGGATACATCATCCCTGCCAAGGGTTGCCGTATATGTTAACCTCTGTGGTACACCACCTTTGGAAGGAATAGTAAACACTTCGGTATTTCCGTCATATTGACCCGTAAAAGCTATTTCTTTTCCATCGGGTGAGAAATGAGCAAACATCTCATAACCATCAACGTCGCTTGTTAGCTTACGAGCAGTTCCTCCTGATAAAGGTACCTGATACAAGTCTCCGGCATATGTGAACACAACTTTTTGTCCGTGAACAGCAGGAAATCTTAGCAATCTGGCGTCTTCCTGAGCAACCAGATTAATGCTGAATAACAGCACTAAAATAAATAATAATTTTTTCATGTGTATGTATTTGATTTTTTTAAAAGTTTACTAATTGCCAATATTATGCCACTTTCATATTTTCCTGATTATTGGGGTTGTATGAATTGTAACATTGTTAATTATAAATAAATTTGTTCGATTTTAAACACATAATTGTTCGATTTTGGACAATGTCCGTTTATGAATCTTTATAGCATAAACCACAATACAAATTATTGTACATCTGCAATTCTTACAACATCTCCAATGTAAACTAACTTAGCTTCAACAAAACTATAACCAAGATTAACAAAGGCATCCTTATATTCTCTTAACTGTTTATAATCCTGTTCTTTTTCTTCACCGGTTTTATAATCAATTATTGTTAGTAACTGATCATCAACGACAACACGGTCAGGTCTTACAATTTCACTATTATTAAGTATAAGCTCCGTTTCATTCCTTATTATCAACCCGGGTTGAAAGTATTTTTTTAATATAGGATGGGTAACAACGCTAATAATCGTACTTTCAATTATTCTAATATCATTTTCAACTAGCAATCCTGATTGAGCTATTGAATTTAATGTCGGTAGTACGTCTTCAGCAGTTTCAATTTCTGATAAAATTTTATGGATTAGCTTTCCATATGAACTAGATGAAATACTACTTAAGGCTTCATGAATAATATCTTCTGATGATGCAATACCAATAACATCCTGCCATTTTGATGAAACAAAATCTTCTAACTCAATTGTATCTTTTCCAGGTTTATCGTTATTAATTGTTTCAGAATAAAGTTCACCAAAGTCATATCTTAGCTTGCCTTCCTCCCACATTCCTTTCTCTTTAAGATAGCTAATCATATAGTTAGAAAAAATATCTTTTTGACTTGAACCTACTAACTGTCCTATTGCAAAAAGTGCCTTAACCGGACGAGTAAAAGCAACATAAATAAGGTTAAGAAAATCGAGTTCTGTTTTTGCCACCTCTTCTTCATAAATATGACCTCTGTTAATTAATTCAATTTTCCTTGTAAGAGGCAAAAGCCCAACCTTCAGATCATTAAAACCAGGTAATTGAAGATCTTCCCAAAATTCACTTTTAGTATTTCTATTTTTAATATTTGCTGCATCAACTATAACAGCTTTAAAAGCCAGCCCTTTTGCCTTGTGTATTGTCATTATTTGAATAGCATCAACATCTTCGGGCATAGCAATAAAAAGTTTTTCTTTTTTATCTTCCCAACATAAAATAAACAAGTCTATTGGCTCCTTTGATTCAAGGATAAAATCGAGTAGGTATTGAATAAAAATATCTGCCTTTGTCTGACAAATAATATTTCGAATAATAAACTCTGCAATTTCATATACGGAAAGTGTTTCTATATCCGAAACAGTAGCATCAATACTAAAATGTTGAAATAATGCTTCAGTGTAATTATCTTTATTTTTACGAATCTCATTAAATTCCGGATCAAACGATCCTTTCTCAGGAAAAATAGCTAAATAATTATCAATAAATTCTGCCAGCGCAAGTTCGTTGCCAGGGTATATAAGTAATTTAAAAAAAGCAATAATTAGCCTTACTTTGGGTGAATTACTAAGCAGAAGTGACTCCGACGAAACTACATTGTATTCCATAGCCAATAGGAATTCAGCAATAGCAATGGCATTTTTCTTTGTCCTGCAAAGAATACAAATGTCTCTCTCATTAAAACCATTATCTTTTAAGTGATTAACAAAGCCACGAATATTCTCAAGTTTTTTTTCTTCGTATTCTTCCGAATCAACTGCATCAACAAAGTTTATTGATACTAAGCCTCCCTTTTTATTATTTTCAGGTATTTGCTGTTCGAGGTCGGAATAAATATTCTTTATTTTTTTTGAAAGAGGTGTGATTATTTTTTTGAAAAAATCATTATTGAACTTTATAATTTCAGGATATGACCTCCAATTTGTTGAAAGGATAACTTCTCGGTATTCCTGTTGCAACATCTTCTGGCGTGATACTGACAACTGTGAACCGTCATTACCATACAAATCAGGAAGATTTGCAAACAGTTCCACTTCACCATTTCGAAAGCGATAAATTGCCTGTTTAGCATCACCAACAAGCATGTTAAAATTGCCATACGAAAGTGATTCTTCAATAAGGGGAAGCAAATTATACCATTGTAAAATGGAAGTATCCTGAAATTCATCTATTAAAAAGTAGCGATATTTTCTACCAAGACGCTCATAAATAAAAGGTACTGGTTGGTCGGCAATTTCATCACTTATCTTCTTGTTAAATTCTGAAATATGCACCTTCCCCGTTTGTTCGGTAAATTCTACAAATAAGCTTTTAATTTCATGAACCAAGGCCAAGGAATAAATCTTGCTGTATATGAGCCGATAGAAGAAGTAACTTTTAATTTTCTTTACTATCTCAAAATAATACTCAGCAAGCCGCGGCATAATATTTGAAATAACCTGCTTTACTTCAGAGCTTGCTTTTGATCCGAACCACAATTCTTCAGCAATAGATTTCTGAACTGTTGGTGTTGGAAAAAGTTTATCATCTGCTACACTAAATTCTCTAACCTTATTAAAATAAGCTAATATTCCTCTACTTCCCTGATAGAAATCTTTAAGATCCAAATTATTACTTTCACATAAATTGATGGCACTATTGGCAATTTCTATTATTTCAGATTTTTCAGCACCTATTTTATGTGCTAACCTGGAAATAATATTACCCAATTCAGCAATATTTAGTTTTTCAAGCTTGCTAATATGCTTAAAACCATCTTCATCCATATGACGCTTAATAAAGGAAATGAGTTTTGATGTGGGATCATAACTATTCTCTTCATCAGCTTCAGCCAACACAAATTTAATTAACACCTTCGTAAGTTCTTTGTCAGCACCAACCTTCTCATACAGATTATTAATAATATCCGGGATTATATCTTCTTCGTCAATAACGACTTCAAAGTTCTGTGGCAACTGGACATCCGAAGCAAATGTGCGTATAATGCGATGGATAAATGAGTCGATAGTACTTATGGCAAATTCATCATAATTATGAAGTATAATAGATAATAGTTTTTGAGCCCGAATCCTCAGTTCCGTAAGATCAAGATTAATATCCTCAATAATTTCTGACAAACTATCAATAGGTTGCTTTTCAGGGTCTGTCAAATCTTTTAACGTACCAATAACCCTTTCCTTCATTTCGTTGGCAGCCTTATTTGTAAAAGTAATGGCAAGGATATGCCTAAACGATTCTGGCTTTTTTAATGCTATTCTTAGATACTCATTAACAAGCGTTGTTGTTTTTCCTGAACCTGCTGATGATTTATAAACTACTAAAGGCATCTTTTTTCTTGTGAATCGTTAATAGTGATTAGTTTGATCTCAATCCTCCCCTATTTAATACAATATTATCTTCTTGGTGATTTGCTGATTATCTGATATTAATTTTAGCAAGTAAATTCCATTGCTTAATCCTAATTGCTTTAGATCAATTTTGAAATTAATTGTTCCCGGCATATGATCAAATGAAATATCATCAGTAACTTTAATACCATTAGAATTATAAATTGCAATCTCAACATCTGATCTTGATAACAATTCAAATGTAATATTAACAATACCAAACGATGGAACTGGAAATACTTCAACATTATCAATAATAAAATCAGTCTGATTATAAATTGCTGATGGGTTTATCCTAACAGAGTCGATATAAGTAACGATTGTGCCTGCAAAACTTGACGTAATTTTAAGCAATGGAATCATTTGTTCTTTTCCCAACCAACTGTATTCGGTATATTCTCGATAAAATGGCAAACCCATTCCCAATGAATCAATATAAATAGTGTCGAATTCGGCAACTTCGCATTTTAAACGAAGGACATCAAATGTGCCATATGGAGTTGTTAATGTGCCCCAGCCGTCAACAGTATTTGAACGACTTATTTCTTTTCCGATATATCCATAGTTATCCACCCCAAATCCATATTCTGCAAATGAATTTCCAATATCTTCATAATTCATAGGAAATTGATAAAGTATGTCGGGTGAATCAAACATAAGAGGTATGGGAAAACCATAAATCATAGCTGCATTCCCGGTAATACCAAAATAATTATCAGTACTATTATAAAATGTGGTTGGGTTTGTTATTGGGAATTCAGGTATTGGAATTCCAATATCCCCATTTTTAGCAAGGTTAGAGTTAAACATAAAAAAAGGGATGTAATACAAAGGTACATTTAGCTGACTAACAAAAGTATCTACTTGTTGGCTAATTGATACCAGCTGTGAAAAATCCCATATGTAATCTTCTCCTGTTTCCTGAAAATCAATAAAATCTGGATTTAAACCGGTACTTGTACATACTATATCATTAACAGAAGGCATGTCAGACTTATTAATGCTTATTTGTGCTTTAAGTTGAAATATGCAAAAAAATAATACAGCATATAAAACTACTTTTTTATTACTAATTATCATCATCTTCCGTCTTTATTAATTCTTTATTTACTTTTGATTTATTACTTTTCTTTTTATCCTTATTCCTCCGTTCAAATAATTCTTTTATATTATTAAAATCCTTTTTAAAAGCAATACCAACTCCTTGTGTATAAGGTGATACCTGGTCGTAAGTATTATAATTATACCATGAGTTAACATTTGAATGATTAAAAACCTTAAGAACCCACTGACCTTCAGGAGTAAGTTTATAACCAATATCCACATCTCCCACAATATTACTTGCATTCTGTTGGCTCCGGTCATAAGTCATACCAAAGTTACCATCGATAGTTAGCCTATCATCAAACAATTGTGTTGACAGCGCAACTTCAAATTCCTCTTGTGAAAGATCATCACCGGGTTTATAGTTAAGCCCCACATCCACATTATCACTAATTCGCGAAAGCATACTACTTAATTGATTAGCAATAACATTGTAGTATGAGCTTTGAACACTCACATTGGCTGCATTGTTAAAACTAAATGTTCCTAATACTAATAGAGATATCATTTGTTGATTCATTTCTGCCACATTAGTAGTATCAAGCTCTGAATAGATGATTCGTTGCTGATCAGGATCTATATCAGGAATATTAATCTCAAATTTAATATTAGGATTTAGAAGTTCGCCGGTTAGTACCACATAACATTCAACAGTAACTTTATTTTTGTAAGATGCCGTTGTATCGATGGAAACACCCAGACTTGAAAGGCTGGTTTTAACTTTATACAACCCTTTAATACTAACATTTGCCGAATATGGGTTTCCTGACCACGATATTCGACCTCCTTTAACAAGAGAAAACCTTTTGCTTACCAAATTTCCAATTTTAAAATGGAATAGCCCATCATTAACAACATAATCACCTACCAATGAAAACCTGCCATTTGAGTTAACATCAAGATCAAGATTAGATGTACCACGCGCTTCAATTGTACCCATATCGTCGGGCAAATTAATACCTACTTTTGCATCAGGAGTAACATGCATACCAACAGAAATATTATAGCTTAGCTGCTTTTTCTTATTGATTTCCGACTCTTCAATAATATCGGCTTTTGTTAAGCTGTCAACAGTTGGCTTAACAAAAATGATATAATCTTTATCAGAAATCTCTACCGAATAATCAAGCGGAAGTATAACAGAGGTACCTTTTTTAGTTGATATATTTATATTAAGATCAATATCATTAGGGCTTCCTTTAATACTTATATCACCGGAGGCGATAGCTGACCCATAATAAAGACTATTCATATGTTCGGTAGTGTTAAAAAACAGTAACCCAGGTGTTGTAATAGACACATCAAATTTTGGATCTTTAAAATAATCATGGGTTAAACTGCCATTTATATCAGCCTGATTACCGAGTGTATCGTATATTACCAGCTTATCAAAGTCAATGCTGTTTTTAACGAAATCTATTGAATTTGAAAAAGAATATTTAGTGTTAAGATATACTATCCTCATTGCAGCACGTTGCATATCTATAGAACCCATTAGCATAGGCTTTAAAACACTACCTCTAATTTTAAGATTGCCAGATGTTGTCCCCTCAAGTTCCTGTACAAAAGCATGCACAAATGGCTCTACGGTTTTCAATTTAAACCTGTTAAACGAAATGTCAATACTAAGATTATCTTCTTTTATAAATGGGTAATAATAACCATCAGCCAGAAAAACCTCTCCTTTACCAACATTTCCTTGTCGTATAATTTGTGATTTGATAAAAACAGAATTATTAGTATTATCCCAAGTATTTAGTATGTGTGCATCTCCCAAATACTCTTTATTTAAAGCTAAGTCTTTAATAGAAATATCTGAAACAAAGGTTGGATTTTCTTTTATCATTGTTAAACTAAGTGAGCCATTAACTTTACCATCTAAATCAATATTTAACGGATTAGTAATTATATCGAAAGTTGAAAGATCCCAATCAGTAAATTCAGCTACCAGAGAATCCTTATCATTTTTTGGGATTGTACCAAGCAGATTAAATTCTGACTGACCAGCCTTAATATAAATATCATGAAAAAACACCCTGTTATTTTTAAAGACAACAAGGTTATTAGAATCTATTTTCCACATAATATCATTTACAAAAACATTAGCCTTTCCAATGCTAAATGATGTTGAGTCGGGTGTTTGTGCCAAATAACCTTCAACAACACCTGAATTCTTTAAAGTCTGAATACGATTATCCCAGTTAATACCATAAATTATTGAGTCGTTACTTATTTTTGAAGACAAGCTAAAATCATCCAGACCAAATACTAAAGTGTCCACACTAGTACTGTCTTTAAGTATTATATTTGAAATTGCAAATTGCAAAAACAGAGAATCATTAAGGTTATTAATTTTTAGATCACTACTATCTAACTTAATATTGTGATACTGAATTTTTTTTGATGAGAAATTTAGCTGAAGGTCATTATTAACAAAATCAAATTTTGAGTATAACATTGTGTTAGGTGAAAACTTAATACCCGAAAGAATTTGTTTACTGAAAATTCTTGGCTTAATTATGTTTACATTTATATCAACATATTTATCAGCTGATGTTCTAGTTGAATCAACACCCGGAATCACATTATAATAATTATCGACCAGCCCAAAAATACTTTCTGTGATTGTGGATATATTAAAATTTCCTGAAATATTGCTTTCTGCAATATCTGAATTTAACGATAAACTTGTAATATTTAATGAATCTGTATTCTTTGTTATTATAATACTATCAATACTGTATTCATCGTCACTAAAAACCAGTTTATTTTCAGTTAATGAAATGTTCGCAGATAATGTACCAAGATTAGTACCTTCAACTTTAGCATCTACCGTGGAAGAAAAATTAATAGCCTGGTTATACCAGAGATTTAGCCTATTAAGATTTGCACTAACAATATTTGACTTAAGTGTAAAAACAGGGTTTTCCACAATATCTGCGGTAATAGAAGCAGCCATCATTAAATTAGGGTCGCCAACTCGTAAACTGGCTATTATTGATTTGTTTATATAGCTACCTTCTATACCAATCCTCTTATAATTATATCCAAGTAAATCAACTTCCATAAACTTTGCTATAGTATTGTAACTGATACTTTCCTGAGTCTCACCCTCTCCTGATACATCTATATTAAAACTCATTCTTCCAAGTAATGTAGGCTGACTTAAAAACTCACCAACATTGACAGAATCTCCTACTGCGGTTATATTGAAATTAATACCTTCATTAGTAGTTTGCTTGAATTTAACATTTGATTTTATTTTACCATAACTTAGTACTACATCAAGGCTACTATTAAAATCTTTATAATAGCCATTAAAATTACCTGAAGCAGTTATCTGTTCATTATGTGGAATAATATTGGAAAAATCTAGATGTTTCTCCTCTATTGGTAAATAAAATTTTGAAATGTCATGCGGGTTTGATGTTAAATATAGTTCTTTTCCAATCATGTTAGTAGTATAAAAATCGGGAAGACCTGTAAACCTTATATCCCCTGATAGACGAGTATTAGTACCAAATTTTATTTTAAGGTCTTCGCCAACCATATCCCGTACCGTACCATTCATTTTTCCGGTAATTCCAACAACATTTGGCATTTCAAAAAGAATTGCAGAAAAATAACCAATGTCAGCCATATTAATTATTGTAGGTCTCACATCAACAGTCATATTAACCGAATCAACATAATCACTAAATGATGAATAACCCGAATACTGCATTCCAAAATCAGCATTAATTTCTGAATTATTGAGATTCATAACAGTATTTTCTAAAATAAGCCCAATTGAGCTAATTATAAAATCAGCCTTCAAATCTTTTATCAAAAGACCACACTTCTCATTAGCCGAGAGGCTACTGATCTTAAAATTCAGAGAGTCACCTATTAATTTAAATTCACTTATATCACTGTTAATATTATTTATACCCATGTTAGCATAATCCATTGATTTACTACCATGTGCATAAGTTGAATTTTGGTTAAACAAATTAAATGATGAATTTTTTAATTTTAGCGATTTCAAGAAAAGTTTAAATCCCCCATCTCCATTTTTCTCTTTACCCCCAGTTATCTTTTTTACTAAATGTGATAAATTATTATTAGCATCACTCTTGTATGTACCCATGTTAAAATGCACACTATCTAACTCTATCGATAGAAAATCAATCTTGTTAAATCCAAGGTTACTAAAAACAGGCATAGCATTTAAATTGTCAATATAAATCAGTGTGTTATTATGATGGTCTTGTACATTAAGCTCATTAATATTTATTCCACTAAAAAAACCAATACTAATTGTATTTATTGTAACACTCTGTCCTAAGCTTTTTGTAAGCATGTTTGCGGCTAACCTTGCCGAAATAGTCTGAACCACGGGGTTTTGAAACAATAAAGTTAAAGCAAAGGGGATAATAGCTACCACCAATAGAATATATAGCAATAATTTTGCTAGTCTTTTTTTAATATTTTTGCGAACAGAATTATTCTCCAAATGACATATATATTAGGCATAGAATCATCTTGCGATGACACATCAGCAGCAGTAATAAAAAACACCAGGGTATTATCCAATATTATTGCAAATCAAGTTGTTCATAGCAAATATGGAGGCGTAGTCCCTGAGTTAGCTTCACGGGCACACCAGCAAAATATTATACCCGTAGTTGATGTTGCCCTAAAGGAAGCAAATATACAGAAAAATCAATTGAGCACTATTGCTTTTACAAGAGGGCCGGGCTTGCTTGGGTCGTTATTGGTTGGCACTTCTTTTACTAAATCATTTGCTATGGCACTTGGGATTCCAATTGTTGAAGTTGATCATTTGAAAGCGCATATATTAGCTCATTTTTTAGATGACGGCAGTGAAAAAGAAATACCAACATTCCCATTTTTATGCTTAACTGTTTCCGGTGGACATACACAAATTGTTAAAGTTAGCAGCCACTCAGAAATGATTGTAATAGGTTCAACAATTGATGATGCTGCCGGTGAAGCATTTGATAAAGCTGCAAAAATTATGGGACTCCCCTATCCCGGTGGCCCGGAAATAGATAAACTTGCCAAGGTTGGTGATGCATTGGCTTTTACTTTTCCAAAACCTAAAATACCTGATTTGAACTATAGCTTTAGCGGACTTAAAACATCCTTTTTGTATTTTTTACGTGACAAGCTGAAAGAAGATGATGACTTTATTGAAAAAAATATGGCTGATTTGGCTGCATCCATACAATATACTATTATTGAAGTGCTGCTGGATAAACTAAAAAAAGCAGTGGTTGCTACAGGGATTAATGAAATTGCAATTGCAGGAGGAGTATCGGCAAATTCAGGACTAAGGAACAGACTACAGCAGCTGGCTAATATTGAGGGATGGAAGGTACATATACCCGGTATTAAATACACTACTGATAATGCAGCTATGATAGCTGTTGCAGGATATTTTAAATATTTGAACAAGGATTTTTCTTCGCAGGATGTTACACCTTATACTAGAAGTAAATTTTAGGCAAACTATTCTTTAAAAACCACTATCTTTACAAATCTTAACACATGTAATTATGGAAAGAGTAGCTATATTCCCTGGCTCGTTTGACCCTATCACATTGGGACATGTAAGTGTAATTAAAAGGGCACTACCTATGTTTGATAAGATTATTATTAGCATTGGAATTAATTCTGAAAAAAAGAATATGTTCTCGCTCGAAGAAAGAATTTTATGGATAAAAAAAATATTTAATTCGGAGCCGAAAGTTACTGTTGATTCATATACCGGACTTACTATTGATTTATGCAAACAAAAAAATGCCGGTTATATATTAAGAGGTTTACGTACATCTGCCGACTTTGAATTTGAAAGAGGAATTGGTCAGGTAAATAGTATGTTGGCAGGTGATATCGAAACTGTATTTTTACTTACAGAGGCTAAATTCACTCCCATTTCATCATCTATTGTTAGAGATGTAATAAGAAATGGTGGTGATGTGAGCGGCATGATTCCAGAAGAGATTGATCTATAACATAATCTATTCTAATAAGCGATATTACTAGAAATTAATCTCAAATGAACAAAGTTGGTACATTAATTTTACTTATTACACTCTCATTAACAGGGCTTTCACAGAACACAACAATTACTGGAACAACAAATGGTCAGCCAGAAAAACTCATACGAATAATTTGCTATGCAGATGAATTTTCAAATCTTGAACACACTATTGCCGAAACGCAAACTAACAGCTTTGGAGAGTTTTCTTTAAATGTTGAAGTTTCTCAAACCAAATTTGCATATATAGCCCTTGGCCTTGATAAAGGAGAATTTTATTTAACTCCTAAGGCTGATTATTATTTTAATATACTAACAGACACGCTATCAGATAAAGGATCTATATTCGATAGACTTCCTCTAAATTTTACCGTTAAAGCCAATGACAAAGGTATTCAACAGGATATTGGTGATTTTAATATTGATTATAATGATTTTGTTTACAACAATTTTAAAAGCATTTACAAAAGCAGAGACAAATCGGTGGTTATGCAGTTTGTTACGTATATGCAAAGTAAGTACACTAATGATAAACCCGGTTATGTTAAAAACTATGTACAATACACTCTTGCTCAATTATTATGGTTAAGCAAAAAACAGAATAATCGACTGATACTTATCAATTATTTTATTAATCAGCCTGTACTCTACAACAATATACAATATGCAGACTTTTTTAAAGAGTTTTTCAAGAGCTATTTTACTACTGAAAAAACGTTCACTTACGAAGAGCTTATTCTTGCAATTAATAGTTCGAAATCTATTCAGCTAGATACATTATTAGAACGTGATGAACAACTAGCTCTTGACAACAGAGTTCGTGAAATAGCAAAAATGCTTCTTCTATCAAAAAACTACTATAACCGCGATGTTAATAAAACGCAGGTTATTTCAAAACTTGAAAATATTGAACAGTCTTCAGCATTTTCTGAAAACAAACTTGTGGCTCATAACTTCATAATTAAAATACAAGAATTACAAAACGGTAGTTTAGCACCTAGTTTTACACTCACTAATGCCAATAATGATTCTATTTCATTGAATGATTTTAATGGAAAATTTGTTCTTTTAAGCTTTGTAAAACAAGATTGTAAAATCTGCAATTTTCATATGCAGCTACTTAACGATATCAAAAAACAAAATGGAAATGAGTTTGACATTATAACAATTGTTGCAGGTGATAAACTTGATAAGTTTGTAGATTTTGCACAAAGCAAAGGATGGAAATGGCCAATATTAAAGTCGGGAGATAATATACTTCTACTGGAAGATTATAATATTAGAGCATACCCTTCATATATTCTTATTAACCCTGATGGCACCATTGCCTACGCTCATTTGCCAATGCCGAATGAAAATATGGAGCTATATATTCAGCGGTTTATGAATAGCTATAATTCAACGCATTAAACAATATCGGATTGGAGTACTGGAGTGATGGAGTATTGATTACGATAGTCATTTTCCTCCATTACTCCAATACTCCAACAAACATTTATTTGTTAATTTTGGCTCAATTAATTTATATGATATGATAAAAAAACTAATAGCAATAATATTCGTTACAGTAAGCCTGACCGGGATGGGCCAGCAACATAGTATTAGTGGCACAATATCGGATTTGGAAAATGAAAAACTATATTTAATGCGACTTATGGGTGAAAACCGAAGTATAATTGATACTGCACAAACTGATATTACCGGAGCTTTTACATTTATTGCCACCGAAGAATTGGAACCCGGCATGTATATGGTTATTAAAGGACAGGGACAAGCTGTAGAACTTATCTACAACAACGAAAATATTCAGTTTACAACTTCCGGGTTTGCCGCTGATGATGGAATTCAAATTATCAGCTCTGTCGAAAATCTTATCTATTATGATTATCTTGGTATTAAGGGAATGAATATGTATAAATTGGATGTACTGGGTGCTCTTATTGCTAATTACCCACCAAATGACAAATTTTATCAAGATGCATTAAAACAATATGAGCTCCTACAAAACAAACTTAATGAAAGAATAGATGAATTAATTAATAATAATCCTCTTACCCTTGCCTCAAAATATTTAAAAACAGATCGTCCAACCTTTGTTGACCCTACACTTAGCAATGATGAGCAAAACTTATTTCTAAAACAGCATTATTTTGATGACGTTGATTTTAGTGATACAATGTTAATAAGAAGCACATTTCTGACATCGAAAGTTGTTGGTTACCTTTCTCTTTTTCAGAATAATGCAAATTCACAGAAAGAGTTAGAAGATAATATGTTAATTGGAGTTGATTCAGTACTAACTCGTGCGCAAATAGATCAGCAGGTTTACGAGTTTTTAGTGGAGTTTTTGATAAAAGGGTTTGAGTCGATAGGATTTGAAAGAGGATTGGAGCATATTGCAGCTGCCAACACTCTCGATCAATTTTGTGAAAATACAGAGCGTAAGCTAAAGCTTGAAAACAAACTTGAACTGATAAAAAAACTCGCTATCGGCCAACCTGCTCCTAATTTCACGACAAAAGATATCGTTGGTAAAGAGATTGAATTAAATAAGGTTGATGCAAAAAAAACCCTACTGGTTTTCTGGGCAAGTTGGTGTCCGCATTGCGATGATATTATGCCCGTAATAAATTCATTTTATAAAGGTAATAATGAACTTGAAGTAATTTCTATATCAATAGATGAATCGAAAGATGATCTAATGAAGAATATTGAAGAAGGTGGCTATAGTTGGAAATATATTGCTGAATTACAGGGATGGAATGGCCCTATTATTGAAGAATATGGAATAGTGGCAACTCCTTCAATTTTTGTATTGGATGAAAACAAAAAAATTATTGGTAAGCCAATTGGAAAAGAAGAGCTAATAAAGCTTTTGGAATAATATAATTATCAATTAAATTACAATCCCGAAGCAAGCACATCTACAACGTGGGCAACTTTTAATGGAAGATTATGTTTTTTAATATAACCATATTGATGCATTAGGCATGAACTATCAGTAGAAACAATGTATTCTGCACCAGTCTCCAACGCATTACGAACTTTTTGTTCAGCCATAGCCGTTGAAATGGGTTCAAATTTTACAGAAAAAGTACCACCAAATCCACAACATTCATGAGTGTCTTTCATTTCGATAAGCTCCAAGCCCTTTACGTTACGCAACAATTTACGGGGTTCATCTCCTAATTTATATTCGCGTAAAGCGGCACATGAATCGTGATAAGTAATTTTATGCTCGAATACTGAACCAAAATCGGTGACTTTTATAATATTCACTAAAAAATCGGTTATTTCATAAATATTTCGCTGTAGCTGTTTATATTCGTTATGATGTGCGCCATTAAAAAATAGCTCATCATATCCATTTTTTACATAGCCTATACATGAAGCTGAAGGTCCAACAATAAGCCGACCATTATCTAAATCTGATATAAATTTTTCACCAAGTTTTTTTGCTTTATCCCAAAAGCCACTATTAAAAGCCATTTGCCCGCAACAGGTTTGATTTGTATTATAATGAACTTTTACTCCGGCTTTTTCCAATACCTTAACCATGTTAAATCCTGTTTCAGGATAAGCTTGATCAATAAAACAAGGGATGAAAATGTCTACTTCTTTAGGACTCAACATAGCAATTAATTACTTTTTTTATTATCCGAGTTTAAAGTTGCAAACTTAAGTTTTTTAAAATCATCCCAAAACTCAGGGTATGATTTCTTTACAACATCAGAGTTACATATCTCGATCTGGTTATATTTAAGCACCAAAGGAGCAAGGCTCATTGCAATACGGTGATCTCCGTAAGTGCTGAATGACAGATTATTATCACTGCCTACCAGCAGGGACTCTACATTGCTGTTGTTTGGTGTAAGAATATATTTATTTTTTTCTTTTATAAGCGTTGCACCAATTTTTTTAAGCTCTTGTGTGAGAGCTTTGATTCTGTTAGACTCTTTAAAAGCAAGATGTCCGATATTTTTAAAAATGCCCGTAATCCCCAAAGCAGCACAAGTTACCATAACAGAAGGAACAATATCAGGGCAACCTTCAAAATCGTAAGAAAATTTGCTAACAATATTTTTAGTTTTACTCAACCTAATTCCTTCAGCGCTAAAAATGGTTGTTACTCCAAAATCTTCATAAATATCAGCAAGTACACTATCGCCTTGAAGGCTATTTTTAGTAAGTCCCGCAATAGTTACGTCAGTTTCATCTGCCAGAGCGGCTGCTTCATACCAATATGATGCCGAACTCCAATCAGATTCCACGCTAAAAGGATGAAACTGATACTTGCCTCGCAATATCTTTACTCCTTCATTATTCATATCAACATATGCCCCAAATTTTTGCATAAGTTTTTGAGTCATTTCTATATAAGGTAGAGAAACCGGATGCCCCATAAAGTCTATTTTCAGACCATCCTCTAAATAGGGTCCTATCATCATTATAGCACTAATAAACTGACTACTTTCCGAAACATCAACACTTATTTGTCCACCTCTAATATCCTTGCCTATAATTCGTAAGGGTATATTTCCTTCCTTATTGACATAAGTTATATCAGCACCAAGCAACCTGAGCCCATCAACAAGCCCCTTAATGGGTCGCTCCTGCATACGCAAATTCCCTGTTAAAAGCCATGTACCTTCTCTGTAAACCAAAAATGTTGATAAAAATCGTGATACAGTTCCGGCATTATTTGCATCTATAACCATTGGTATTCCAGATGAGCCACAAGTGTTAATCATGTTAATATAATATAGAATACGTTGTGTATCGTCTGATAATGAAAGGTTACTAATTGTACAATTATCATTAGACAATTCACGTATAATCAACACACGGTTACTTATGCTTTTTGATCCATGCATAACTACTTTACCAACAACAATATTTGATATATTATTTAACTGCATATTCTTTACTCGCAACTTTTTCTGTTAATATAAAATTTAATACTTTGTATTACCTGGTCGTTATCTACTTCAATTTCGTGCACAGCCTTTCCAAGTTTTCTTAGTAGACTGAAATTTTGTTTGTTTCCCCTGACTTTTTTATCCTGCTTCATAAGTTGCATTATCATTGGGATATCAGCCTCAGTAAAATCAAAACGGTTAAAATTATTGTCTATCATATTAACAATGGTGTTCAAGCAAACACATCCTATATTAAAAATCTTTGATGAAATCCAGGCTTCACAAATCATTCCAGCAGCAATTGCCATACCATGTGTAACCGGGTTTTCAGATTTCATGTAGAAAGACTCAAGAGCATGACCTATGGTATGACCAAAATTTAAATTCTTTCTAATCCCTTTTTCAAATGTATCAAAACGAACAAGATCAATTTTATCCCTGGCGGCTTTGATAATAACCATATTCCAATCTTCAACTTCATTATAATTATTACCTTCCAGCTTTTGCCAGAGCTCTTTATCCATTATCAGTCCGTATTTTAGTACTTCAGCAAACCCGGATTGCCACTGTTTTTTATCAAGTGTTTTTAAAAAAACAGGATCTACAATTACACATGAAGAATTCACAAATATACCCACCTGATTCTTAAATCCTTCAAAATCGATACCTGTTTTTCCACCAATTGCGGCATCAACCATCCCCAATAATGTAGTTGGGAAATTTATAAACTTCAGCCCTCTTTTAAATGTTGCAGCTGCCATCCCACCTATATCTGTGACAACACCGCCTCCAAGGTTAATAATTAAATCATCCCTGTCGACATTATGCCTTGTAAGCTCACTCCAAATAAAAGTAAGTTGTTGGATTGATTTATTTTCTTCACCACTACTAATAGTTATTATGCCATCAATATTTACTGCTGGTAGTTTTTGTTTAAAGACGGGCAGACATAATTCTTTAACATTTTCATCGGTAATAATAAAAATTCGCCGATAATTATTAAACTTATTAGTTGATTTCTCAAGAGCATCACTACCAATGATATATGAAACCGAATCAGCTTCTAAGATTAAAGGTATATTATCTTTCACCATAATTACTTTGTTATAATATCTCTGCCAAAAGGAGTAAGGGCAAGTCCGGCAAGCTTGAAGTGTTGTTGTGCCCAGGGAATTCCAATGATTGTAATAAACAATAATATGCCAAAAGCAATATGAGTTAACATTATCCAAAATCCGCCAACAAAAAACCACAGTACATTCATAAATGTAGTTAAACAACCTGATGGTTTCTCACGTTGAATAACCTCACTTCCAAATGGCCATATTGCTAATACTCCAAGTTTAATTGTTTGTAGCCCAAATGGAATACCAATTATTGTAACAAATAAAACAATGCTGGAAACAAAATATTCGAGGGCAATTGCAAAGCCTCCAAAGATTAACCAAATTAAATTACCAAGAATTTTCATAATAGTTTAATAATTAATGATTATCATAAATATCTGATAATGCTTCATCTATAGTCTCAAAGTTAAACTTAAAACCATCATCAAGAAGTCGTTTTGGAACAACTTTTAATCCATTTAATAATAGTTCATCAGCCATAGCTCCCATAAACATACGTAAACCAAAAGCAGGTTTTGGCAAATACGATGGCCGTTTTAAAGCAACTCCTATTTGAGAAGCAAATTTTTTCTGTTTAACAGGATTTGGAGCTGTAAGATTGTATATGCCATGTGAATTTTTGTTTTCAATTAAAAACCTTATCGCCCTCACTTCATCTTCTATGTGTATCCACGAACTCCATTGGTTACCATTTCCTATCCTTCCTCCAACAAAAAATTTAAACGGCATTGTAATCTTTGGTAAAGCACCATCATCCGAATCAAGTACAAGGCCTGTTCTTATATAAACTACACGGGCTAAGCTTTCAAGTTGATGAAAAGTAACTTCATGACTAATTGCCATTTTTGTTAAAAAACCCCTTTGACCATTAGTGGTTTCTTCTGTAACATCAATTGTATTTCTACTTAATCCATAAATTCCAATTCCTGACCCCTGGATTAAAACTTTTGGCTTTTCTTTGGTTCCCCGAAAGGCTCTTATAATAATATTATCAACATCTAATCTGCTTTTTTTAATTTTGGACATCTTTTTTTGGCTCCATCTAGTACCAATATTTTCGCCTGCCAAATTTATAACGGCTTCAGCATCTTCAAAAAGTGCCGAAATTTTTGTTACATCTCTTGTCCTTAATCTTTCAACTGCTATATTATCTTTAAATTCTTTAGCTAAAGTTCTGTTTCTACGTGAAATAACCACTATTTCAAATTTACCTTTCAACTCTTCAATCAAGTGTCTCCCTATAAATCCACTACCCCCAAAAATTATTACTTTTTTCATATTAGGTTAAAAATATTTTGTTGTAAAAATAATATTTCTTTTTTAATGCAACTCCTTTGCTATTTCATTGTCTTGAATATGTATTTTTGATCTAAAATTAGTTATTATGAAAAGGCTTAACTTACTTTTAACACTTGTTTTATTAGCTTCAATTACCTTTGCAGGTACTATCAGAAAAACTTATTATTTTTCAATACCAAAAATTGAATATAATAATGGTTATCATACAATTACATTTCAGCAAACCTTGCTAACAGGCATCGCCGGAGAGCCTGCTTTACCTTATTATGCAGTTAGCTTATTAATACCACCGGGTGAAGTTGCTACATCAGTAGAGTTTATTGGCGAAAATGAGGTTGCTCTTGATGGAAACTTTAAATTATTCCCATATCAAAATTCAAAACCTCTTTCTGATGCATATAAATCAGAATTTCAAATTAGTGATAAGGTTTATAAGTCAAATATCAACTATCCCCAAAAATCAACAGGTGGACTTTCAACAGGGTATTTAGTTGGTTATGGTATTGCTATGTCAACTTTTACACCTGTAAAATATATACCAGGACAAGGTAAAGTTACCTATTATAAAAAAGTAACAATTGTTATTGAAACAGCCACAAATAATAAAGCCGTTGAGGCATTAAATAATCAAACTTCATCAATAATTGCAAAAAGTAGATTATTGAACTTTGCACAAAATCCTGAAGATATAGTTTTATACAACTCATCTCAAAAAAGGTCTGACAATAATTATAGCTTATTAATTATAACTCCCGACCAATTTACCAATGGCTTTAACGAGCTGAGAAACATTTATTTAAGTAGAGGAATAAGTAGCGAAATTTTCACTACTGAATATATTTCAACTAATATTTCCGGACAGGATTTACAAGAAAAGATCAGAAATTTTATCATACAAGAATACCAGGAAAGCAGCATTGATTATGTTATCCTTGGAGGAGATGTAGAACATATACCTTATCGTGGGTTTTATTGTTACGTTCAATCAGGAAGCGGCTATACAACAAGTGATATTCCTGCTGATTTATATTATTCGGCTCTGGATGGTACATGGAATGATGATGGAGATAACGACTGGGGTGAACCAGACGAAGATGACCTGCTACCAGAAGTTGCTGTCGCAAGATATCCGTTTAGTAACGCTTCTGAACTTGAAAAAATAATTCACAAAAGTATTAGCTACCAAAATAATCCGGTATTAGGAGAGTTTACCAATCCACTGTTGGTAGGTGAGAATCTATATTCGGGTCCAGATACGTGGGGAAGAGATTACCTGGATCTTCTAATTGGTGAGCGAAGTGACAACGGGTATACAACCTATGGGATTCCGGAAAACTATCCCATCGATTCACTTTATGAACATGATGGCTCATGGAATGGTACTACATTGATTAATGAAATCAACCAGGGCAAACAATTTATTCATCACGTTGGGCATGCAAGTCCAAATTATGTTGCACATCTATACACTTCCGATATTACAAATTCTAATTTTTACGCTGTTAACGGTATTGATCATAACTACACTTTATTGCAAACTCATGGATGCGACTGCGGATCGTTTGACAATAATGACTGCATACTGGAAAAAATGGTAACAATAGATAATTTTGCGGTTTCTGTGATTGGAAATTCAAGATATGGATGGTTTAATGAAGGACAAACTGAAGGCCCATCCGCACATCTTCACCGCGAAATGGTGGATGCGCTATATCATGAAAAAATAAACCATCTGGGAAGTGCTTTTGTTGAAAGTAAGATACAAACAGCCCCTTGGGTTGAAGCTCCCGGACAATGGGAAGAAGGCGCTTTAAGATGGAATTTTTATGATATTAACATATTAGGCGATCCTGCTCTTAGTGTTTGGACTGCTGAACCTATTGATATCGATGTAATTAATGAAAATGAAATAGCAATTGGAACAACTTCAACAGATGTTAACGTTAGCAGTAATGGAATGTCACTAAGAGATTTTACCTGTTCAATTTTAAAGGATGGTATACTTTATGCCACAGGAGTTACAGATATAGGTGGTGATGCTACACTTACTTTTGAACCGGAGATCACAGAAATTGGGGACGCATTACTAATTGTTGTTGGATACAATTGCCTTCCGGATACAACTAGTATAAGTTTTATTTCTGCTGAAAATGCATATGTAATATACACCAGTCATGAGATTATAGATACAGAAGGTAACAACAATGGGATAGCTGATTTTGGTGAGGCAATTTCACTCACAGTTTCACTAAGCAATATAGGAACAGAAGATGCAACAGATGTAACTGCTAATATTACAATTGATGACGAATATATTTCATTATCTGATAGCATCGAAGTATACGGTTTTATCGCAGCTGATGAAACTATATTTAGAATAGAAGCATTTTCGTTTAATGTTTCTAATAGTGTACCCGATCAGCATACTGTTGTATTTCACCTTGTTTGTGAAAGTGAAGGAGTTTTTTGGATGTCGGATTTTGAGATAATAATAAATGCTCCTCTACCGGAAATTGGAGATATGATTATCGATGATAACACCGGAGGAAATGGTAATGGCCAACTGGATCCGGGTGAATCGGCTATTATTACTATTCCAGCAATAAATGCAGGACACAGTGATTGTTCTATAGCGGAGTTTGAGCTAGTTTCCAGCAGTCCATATATTACAATTAACCCGAATTATATTAATTTAAATGGATTACTAGCCGATGAAACAAAACTAACTGAATTTAATGTTGATGTAGATAATGCTACACCCATTGGTACATTAGCAACTTTTGATGGAGAACTCACTACTTGTGAGTACACTAGTCAAAAAACATTCTACAGCAATATTGGTTTATTAATTGAAAATTTCGAATCTGGCGACTTTACTTCTTTTGAATGGCACCTGGGTGGTAATACCAGCTGGCAGATTGTAACAGAAAATTCGTTTAATGGAGAATACTGCTCAAAATCAGGAGAAATTAGTGATCTTGGAAACTCTGAACTTTTTATTACTCTTAATGTAGTAGCAAATGATGTGATATCGTTTGCCAGAAAGGTATCTTCAGAAAGCACATATGATTTTTTAAAATTTTATATTGATGGTAATCAAGCTGGAGAATGGTCAGGCGAACAAGAGTGGGAAGTTGTAACATTTGATATAGAATCGGGTCAGCATACTTTACTATGGTCATATGAAAAAGATGTATCTGTTTCTTCAGGAAGTGATTGTGGATGGGTTGATGATATTATCTTTCCTGCATCAACAACTCTGATTAGCGTTGAAGAACTTACCTCGGATAATAATTTTATTATCTTTCCTAACCCTGGTATTGGCCACTATTCGTTAATATTAAACTCTGACACAAAAGTGGCAGATGTAAAAGTTTATAATTCACTTGGCAGTATAGTTAGCACCATGAAAGCTGATTTTACTTCGGGCCAATCCTCGATTGATTTAAGTGATTTATTACCGGGAATTTATTTTATTGAGGTTAATACGGGCGTCAATAGAATTTTGCGAAAGGTTATTCAGAAATAATAATAGCATTTTTAATTAATTTCAAATAACTAAATCTGCTTTTAATATTATGATTTACCTGCCCTTTCCACATATGGTTTGAAATTTGATGTTTATGAGTTGTTATTGTATCACCGAAAATCTGATGGTCTGAACCATTCAAAAATATCTTCCTGATTTTTATTCCAACCTATAAGCCATGCAGTTAGGCTCCCAATGCTAAGACTATTAATATTATGGTCAACTCTTAACATAATATCATTTGGATATAATTCATGTGCTTTTTGTTGCCTTTCCTTAGTTTGAGCATAAGTTGCATAAAGATCCCAAGCTCCATAGATGTGAAGTAACTCATGTGCAACAACAGCAGGAACAGGGATTGGAGCCATATTCGGATACCTATTATAAACTATTGCCCCTTCCATAAAATATTTCTTTTTATTAAGCCCTTTGGCATATCGCATGGAATATGGTCTACCAACTCCATTGGCCATTATTATTACTACAATATTATCCGTATTGTATTTTCTATTTATCTTTCGATAAGCTTGTTTAGCATTACGATAACCTAATTTTTTTAATATTCTGGAAACCCAGTCAACCCTTTCTTTACCAGTTCCTAAACCAGGCTCAATTGTATCAAAAATTATATCCTCACCATTATTTAACAACTCGTTATCGAAATCAATTTCCACTCCAAATTGACTAGCTTGTGTTGATAACCACAATTCAGCTTCGAGAAGTTTATTGAACATTTCATCTTTCTCAACTTTTTTCCAAATATTATCTGGTGGGGAAATATAGCATGTCAGAAACAGAACATTTCCAGATAAATCATATGCACTTCCGGCTTTCCATCTATCCCTGTTTTGAGCCTGCAATGATGAAATTAGAGTACTTAATATTAACAATGATACTACCTGAAGTACAGTTACTCTTTTCATTCTTTAGTTAAGTATTATCTTTTTTGTAATAGATTGTTTACCCGATATATATTGTATAAGATATATCCCAGCTGGGAGATCTTTCCCATCCATATCTCTACAATTCCAAATAACTGATGTTGACCCACCTGAGATACCGTTGTCGGCAATTCTTTGGTCTATAATTAGTTTTCCTTGAATATTTAAAATTTGGTAATAGGATGAATTATGTGTTGTATTAAAAAACTTAATAGTAAGTTTATCTTTTGCGGGATTAGGAAAAACCTCCATGTTAATTTTATCAGAAATAAACTCTGTTTGAGAAATATCTGCATATAAATATTTCTTAATATCAAAAAAGTCCAGAATACTAATCAGATATTCTTCTTTCATATTAATTGTATCATTATCAATTAAGGTTCCAAATAGAACTTTTGATGCAATCGTACTATAATTTTCAGATTGATTTGCTACAACAACCCCTGAAGTATCGCTAATATTTGTTACTAACCATGTAGAAGCACCTGCCCCCGGATAAATTGAATATGTTGAATACGAATAGTAGAAATCATCCACAATATTATATGTCATATCTTTAGTATAATTATCATTAACACCAATAAGGGAATCAATCCATATAAAATCACCCGATTCACCAACCTCAATATTAAACATGCTATGCACAGGTGTTTGAATATTAGCAGCCCATGTGGCTATTCCTTCCATATAAACATTTCCTGAAGATTCCAGATAATCAGCAAGTAAAGTTCCTTCAGATTCTGTAAGATTATGATTAAATATTAATCCTCCCGTACAAACAAATACCGATAAATAATCATCCAGGTTATCAGGAACTATCCTTCTGTAATTGTTCTTTAGCCCATAATCATCAAGAATATCACGAATCTGCAATCCTGAGTTTTGTTTTGGGTCAAGGTCGAGAATAAGAACAGGTACAAGACCTATTTTTAAGTTCGTTAATAATGAACTAATGATAGTTTCATTATTAAAAATCTTAAATTCTAATTGAATTTGGCTACCCATAGGAACAAAATAATCAGCTCTTATAGAAAACTCAACTGAAGCTGTATCACCAGGATTTAACTCACCAATTTGGTTTAAGTCTGGTGAAATAATTTCAATATGTTCATAATCAGAATTTAGGGTGCATGAAGCAACCATTGAGCGTGAATGACCTTTATTTTGTACAACAAGCCTTATTTTAGCTGTTTCGCCTGGAAAAAGGAGCTGATCGTTATTATCAATAATTTCGGTTTTAATTACCTGATAATCTGGTGCATTAACTGTCAAATTTATATTTGAAGACCATTGATTATCATCTGTTACCAAGGCATATCGAATAATCGAATTATATCTATCGGGAACTTCCGGTGAAAATGTAAATGTTGTAATATTGCTAATCTCAATTGATTGTTGTGGAACAAGATTCCCAAGACTTTCTATAGTATCATTAAGTACTAAAAAATCATCTAAAGAAGAAAACATAACCTGCAGGTTTTCGTATGTATTAGGAGAATCATTATTAATACTAAGACTAACTGCCGTTGTTTCGTCATACTCTACGAAATTACCATTTCCAGGACTAATTTGATAACTGAAAGACAAACCTGAAGATGACAGGTTGTATGATTTTACATCAGTTATTCCTTTGTCATCCAATACTTGTAGCGTTAATGGATATACCTCAGACTCATTATTAACTAGAACTGAAAGTTCACCCGATTCACTCATATACAAACTATCAGGTAGTAAATCGAGTGTGGGCAAATACTCAAATGATGTATTTGATAATTCATCAAGATGATGCCCCAACTGATTCAATTCATAATTGGTTCTATCTCCAGAGGATATTCCAACTGCCCACAGGCGGGTTTCCGGATAATTCACATACCCATAATTAGTTTCAATCTTGCCATCAGGATATAGAATAACGCTAAAGTTAACATCACTGTAAAGCCATTCTGCTTCAGCAGAAACTTTCCATCTAATGGCAATATAATCGTCATATTTGTCTATCCAAACTCCATCGTTCTTTTCACTATATAATGCCATATCCGACATAAATGGTGCAATAACCTTCTCTCCTTTTATTAATGATTCCTCACCAACGTAGTAAGGATATGGAAATGGGTTATTTTCAAACATAATAAAACCATCAATATATATAGTAATATTATGTATGGTGTCACCATAATACGGAAATGGAAATGGTAATTCAACATCAGTTCTTGCATCAATATTATTTTCAAAAACTAATTGTTCGTTGTTAATTTCCGGAAAATCAACTTGAATTGGATTTAGTATATATGGAACTAAAAATTCCCAACTATAAGGAGGATAACCACCCTCTGCTTCAAATTGAATTATCTGAGTTATTCCCGTAGGAATACCGGGCAAATCTTCTGTAGTTATTGCTACCTCCTCAAATACAGGCGCATGCATTACTTGCAATGTTGTTATAGCATTATCATAAATATCACTTGGAACATCATCACAAACAATTTCTGAAAACCCAACAGTATGATCTACCAGGCTATAATACAGTATTTGACCTTCGCCTACATTGTCTTCATCATTTTCAGCAACTTGCACAAAAAACTTTGCTTGATTGTTGGAATGTACATGTTGCAACAAAGGGCTTATATCTAAAGCAAGTTCTATGATTTTTTGTGATTCCGGTGTATCTGAGCCTTGCATATAACGATCTCCTCCCTGGTAGTTAAAAATCGGGAAATCCATAGTGTACTCAGGATAATTTTTGGATGTATCAGCAGAAATACCAGCTATTATTTTAAGTTTATTTCGTGAATTGTGCATTAGTTTTATTCGAATATTAACCAAAGGCTCATAATTCTCTTTTACAGTTATAACATTCATTTGCTGATTCCAAATACCACCCGATCCATATTCAAGAGCCAGTGTTCGATACAACAAGTAACCCGTACCATTATTATTAACCGAACTATTAATAAATCGAAGTCCTCCAATTTCCCAGTCCTTCATATCGACAAAGCCATCATTATTTATATCAACATCATTAGTAAATTGCCCATCATTATTAACATCATATCTTATTGAATCATTATAGCCAACAATTGTCATTGAATGTCCTGCAAAATTAAAACACTCGGCAATTACCTGTAACCCGGCATCAGGACTTTCTGGAGGAAGGTATCCCGATGCGCTAGCTCCTAAATAAAAATTTGCAACACCACCATATTCTGAGCCGTTTAAGTGATCCAATAGCCAATATTTAAGAGTAATCAGACCTTCAAGTGTGCTAACATCAATGGTATATACTTGTTTAATACGGTTTTGCATTGCATTCTCATAAAGCTCGTACCCAGACATCCATCGAACATAACCACCATTAAACAAACCGCCATAATCAAACAGATTTGGGTTGCCGCATGCCTTAATAGCATCAAAACTATTAAAATAATTTACCCCCCAGCCATCACCACCATTCATAAAGTTAAAGGTGAAGTTTGGAGAATATTGATTTATTGAAGTATCACCATTAAGCCCTCTTGCAAGATTAATTTCATAAGTAAAATTATATCCAATACTAGATGCTTGGCCACAATTCCAATAACCTTCTTGGGAAAAAATGGATCGAAAAAAGGGTAAAGTTGAGTTATTTAATTCAGAAGGCAAATTCTTTGCTTTACCTGATTTATATAGTTGAGGTAAAACAAGTTTGGGCAATTTGGAAGCATAAATAGAATCAGCTTTTGAAAGCTTTACAGAGATGTTCTCGGGATATAGAAACTGACCTTGAATATTTGTTGGAAACATCAACAACCGAATTAAAATCAATCCTGTTATTATAGCTATTAATCTCATAATTTATATTTCTTATATATACAGACGGCAAAACCATAAAAATGGTTTGCTCTAAACCTAAATTACCTTGAAAATTCTTAAATCAATCTTCAACCATAATTACAATGACATATCAATTCCTCTGATAATAAGTAATAACAAATTATATGACCTCCCCATTCAATATTATAGTTTCAACCTTATTAGTGCCATAATAATATGGAAGGTATTCATAAGTAGGTATTTCCGTTGTAATAAACACATTAGCCTTTTTGCCCAGAGCAATACTTCCAAGCTTATCACTTATTCCCATAGCATAAGATGTGTTAATAGTTGTGGCATTTATTGCCTCTTCCGGAAGCATTTTGTACAATATACTTGCCATAGATACAATTAGTTGCATATTACCAGATGGTGATGAGCCGGGATTAAAGTCGCTGGCCAATGCTATTGGTAACCCTGCATCAATCATAGTTCGTACAGGAGCATATCTCATTCCCAAAAAGAAAGCTGCACCGGGCAATACAGTAGGCATAGTTTCAGATTGTAACAATGCTTCAATTTCTTTTTCCCCGGTAAATTCCAAATGATCAACAGACAATGCATTATGTTTTACCCCAACTTGAATTCCACCTGAATAATCCAGTTCATTTGCATGAATTTTTCCTCGCAAACCATATTTCAAACCGGCTTCCAAAATTCTATCCGTATCTTCAACAGTAAAAAACCCCATATCACAAAACACATCAATATAATCCGCAAGATTATCTTCAACAACCTGGGGTAGCATCTCGTTAATGACTATATCAACATATTTAGTTTGATTACTACGATATTCAATAGGAATTGAGTGAGCGCCTAGAAAAGTAGATTTTATTGTTAGAGGTGATAATTGTTTTAACTCTTTTATAACGCGTAACATCTTTATTTCTGAATCAACGCTTAGCCCATAACCACTTTTTATTTCAACGGCACCTGTGCCATAGCTTATGATTTCATCTAACCTCTTCATAGCTTCTGCTACAAGTTCTTCTTTTGATGCTTGTTGCATTAATAGGGCTGAATTAAGTATACCTCCTCCCCTTCTTGCAATTTCTTCGTATGAAAGGCCCTTAATTTTATCAATATATTCAATTTCGCGCGATGCGGGATAAACAAGGTGCGTATGCGAATCTACAAATGAGGGAAATACCATTTTGCCTGAAGCATCAATAACTCTTACATCCTTTGTCTCAAACAATAATTCCTGTTTGTTAAGGTCTGCCATTTTACCAAAAGCCGAAATAATACCATCATCAATATATAAGAATGCATTTTTAATTGTCTCAACTTTAGCCATTTCTGCACCTGAAACAAGTAACTTAGGACTATCTTCTACCTGAATAAGTTCTTTTATATTTTCAATTAATATTGACAATGGTCAGTACTTTTTAAATTAACATTTACTTTAAGTTCTCCGAATGGCATAATTTTTTCCGGCAGCCAATGCTTTAAGGTTAAGTGTAACCATATCCTTACCTTTTTTTGCAAATATTGTTTCTATTGATTTTTCCAAAGATTCATAACTTAACCCCAAATATGGTGAAGCAGCACCAAGTGCAACAATATTTGCAGCTCTTACTGAACCTTGTTCTTTAGCAACTTTTTCTGCATCAATTGTAACATTTCTGGGTATTTCCCAGATAGCGTTTAACACATCCTCTATTGGCGGATAATTTGATATATTTACAAAAGGATTCATACTGGTAACAAGCCATCCTTCCTTTTTATTGAGCATATTAACATACCTTAGTGATTCCATTGGCTCTATGGAAATTATTAAATCAGCTTTCCCTTCAGGAATTAAATCGGATGCAATAGGCTTAGATGATATTCGTAAATTCGACTGCACATCTCCACCACGTTGACTCATACCATGTACTTCAGCTTGTTTTAGATGAAGTCCTTCAAGTAATGCCGCAGAACCTATTATTGTAGCAATTGTTAATATTCCTTGTCCTCCAACTCCGGCCAATATTATATCTTTTTTCATTTGTTTTAAATTTTATATTGCATTGTGGATGAAACTAATATAAAATTTCTTCACCCATGCAACCGTTTCTCTTTCGCATAAACTTATTTTAATCATTTTCTGTATGGCATGCTTAAAAAAGTTTATGCTCATTTCATTGTAATTATTTATTTAGGGTCACTCACGATAGTTCATTTAAAATATTATTTTGCAGATGTCTCTTTACGTTTTTCCTGTGCTTTAAGTTTCATTCTTCGGCCAAGAGTTTGAACACATTCGCGTCTTGCGATAACAACTGATACACCTTTATAGCTAATTTCTTCTTTTAACACTTTTACGTTTTCCTCATGATTTCTTCGCAAAGGTTTAATAATCCTAATATGCTCCTCTTCAACCCCAACGCCTTTACAAATATCTTCTGCTTTTTCAAACGCTGCAGAATCTTGTCCACCTGTCATACCAGTTGTTGAGTTATCATTTAACACAACAGTTATTGATGATTTTGTGTTTACTGCATCAAGTAATCCTGTTATCCCTGAGTGAGTAAATGTAGAATCGCCAATAGCAGCAACTGAGGGAAATAAACCTGCATCAGCAGCACCAATAGCCATTGTAATCGATGCCCCCATATCAACACAGCTGTTAATCGATTCCAGCGGGGGCAATGCACTTAATGTATAACATCCAATATCAGAAAATACTCTTCCCGGTGAGTAATCTTTCATAACTTCATTTAAAGCAGTAAAAGTATCTGTATGTGAACATCCATCACATAATGATGGTGGCCTTCCTTGCAATACCGCAGGAATCGGGTGACCTTCTTCAACCTCAATATTGAGAGCTTTTCCAACAATATTTGGATTTAATTCACCTGCAATAGGTATACTTCCATCCATTCTGCCTCTAATTTTTTTACCTTTGTTTAAGTACCCACGAAGTAGTTCTTCAATAATCGGGTAACCATCTTCAAGCACCAAAATTTCATCAACTGATTCGTATAAACTATTAAGCAATTCATGTGGGATTGGGTATTGTCCTATTTTTAATACAGGATAGGGGATTCCATTATCCTGATAATTTTCTATTAAATAGTTATATGCTATTCCACATGCAATTATACCAATAGAAGTGTCGTTACCTTCTGTAAGTACATTATACCCTGATTCAAATGCATCGGCTTCAAATACAGATTGTTTTCCAAGCAAGATGTTATATTGTTTTCGGGCTATTGCAGGAAGTAATATAAATTGCTTAAGATTTGATGGCAAATGAAGTTCGTTTTGGTCCATAATTGCCTTACGCTCCACACCAGCTCTTGAATGAGCTAAACGAGTTGTAACTCTTATGAGAACAGGGGTTCCGCGTTTCTCGCTTAGTTCGAATGCATACCTGGTCATGTCATATGCTTCTTGCTGGTTTGATGGCTCCATTATTGGAATCATTGCGAACTTTCCATAGAACCTTGAGTCTTGTTCGTTTTGAGATGAATGCATCGAAGGATCATCAGCTGACAACACAACCAAACCTCCATTTGCCCCTGTAATAGCAGAATTAACAAATGCATCTGCAGCAACATTTAACCCAACATGCTTCATGCATACCAGAGATTTTTTACCTGCATACGACATTCCAATGGCGCTTTCCATGGCTGTTTTTTCATTAGCCGACCAACTCGATCTTATTTTTCTTTCTTTTGCTTCTGAGGATGATTGAATATATTCTGTAATTTCTGTCGACGGGGTGCCGGGATACGCATAAACACCTGATATTCCAGCATCTATAGCCCCTTGGGCTATGGCTTCATCACCTAATAATAATAACTTTTGCATCACGCTATATATAGTTTATTTTTGTTGAGTTTAACGTTGCTAAATTATCAAAAATCCAGCTATTGTCATATTGTATAATTTAATCTATAATGATTATAAATTGAATATCTAAATAACTATGAATTTTCTTGCTCATGCTCACCTTTCTCAAGATAACTCAGATGTGATTTTTGGAAATTTTATTGCTGATTCAATTAAAGGAAAGGCTTATTTAAAATTTAAAAATGATATCATCATAGGGATAATACTACATCGTGCTATTGATACATTTACTGACAGGCATGAGATTGTTAAGAACAGTAAAGCCACCATAAGAAATCATTTTGGCAAGTACTCTGGTATAGTTGTAGATATTTATTACGACCACTTCTTAGCGCGCAATTGGAAATATTATCACAATGAGGAGCTTACTACTTACTCTACAAAAGTATACTTGATTCTTGCAAATAGGTTTTTATTATTACCTGCCAGGATTAAAATGATATTGCCTTTTTTGATTGGACAAAACTGGTTGTCGGGTTATGCCAATTTAGCTGATTTGAAGCGCGTATTTAATGGAATGGATCGAAGGACAGGATATGTATCAGGAATGGATAATGCTGTTAAAATTTTAGAAGAGAACTATGATTCATTATATATGGATTTTAAAGAATTTTATTGTGAACTGGAATTGTACAGTAAACAAAGACTTATTGAACTAAATAATGAATTAAGATATTAATTATGCTAAACTCAATGATAAGTTATTTATTATCTAACTCAATAAGCAAATTAGCAATTTCGGTTAACTTCAATACCTTGCTTGGTTTTGCTTTTTTAATTGCAGCAAGTGGCATTGCCGGTGCTTCAGCTTCAGAAGGTTCTTGAACAATACAGTACCCACCAGCATTTTTTATTTTGAGTAAACCATCTGCCCCATCATTGTTTGCTCCAGTAAGTACAATACCAATTAACTTGCTTCCATAAGCATATGCTGCAGTTTCAAAAAGTATATCAATGGATGGTCGCGAATAGTTTTTCTTTTCTTCAGTAGATAATGCGATAGTTAAATCTTCCTCAATTAACATGTGATAATTTGGTGGTGAGATATAAACAGTTCCTGATCCAATTTTTTCTTTCTCATCTGCTTCTTTAACATTTAGTTTCGATAATTTATTAATAAACTTAGCCATATAGTTATCAGAAACAGGGCTTAAATGTTGAACAATAAAAACAGGCATAGAAAATTCCTTAGGAAGTTTAGATATTAATTTTCTAAGCGCATGAAATCCTCCTGCAGACGCTCCAATTACTACTGCCATGTACGACATGATAGTTATACGTTATTTGTTGTATAATTATATTTTAACTATCTTCTTTTTATATATTTTTTCTTCTTTATTAATAACTTCAAATTTATCGACTTTTGATGTAAATTGAATTGTTTCCTTCGATCCTAAACCAAGATAACCTCCATTAATCAAACTATCGTAAAATAGATTAATAACCCTGTTTTGTAGTTCTTTGTTAAAATAAATAAGCACATTACGACATATCACCAAATTTACCTCAGCAAACACACTATCAGTAACAAGATTATGCTCAGCAAACACCATATTCTTTTTTAATGATTGATCATATATAACCGAATCATAATTGGCCATGTAATAATCAGAGAATGATTGTGTTCCTCCCGCAGATTGATAATTTGCAGTAAATTCTTTTATCCTATCAATGGGGTAAATACCTTTTTTTGCAATATCAAGAACATTACGGTTAAAATCGGTTGCATATATTTGTGTACGATCATAAAGTCCTTCTTCTTTTAATAAGACAGCAAAAGAATAAACTTCTTCACCTGTTGAACATCCTGCATGCCAAACTTTAATGTAGGGATAAGTTTTAAGCACAGGTACTACCTCCTTACGAAGTGCCAAATAAAATCCCGGATCGCGAAACATTTCAGTAACATTAATTGATAAATCTCGTAATATTACTTCAAAAAAATCAGCCTCATGTAATACTTTATGTTGCATTTCTGAGATGCTTTTAAGATTTGAAGTTGATAACCTGAATAATAACCTTCGTTTAATATGAGCTTTACTGTAATTTCTAAAATCATACCCATATTTGATAAAGATCGCCTCTAATAAAAGATCAATTTCAAGATTAACAGTTTGATTTTTTAGCTCAGCATCTGTACTCATATGCTTTGTTCTATTTATTGTATAATATTGATAATAATTGGATTAAATTATTAATTTTTAGAGGCTTACTTAAATGATAATCCATTCCATTATTCAGATATTTCTCAATATCTTCTCTAAATGCATTTGCAGTTAAAGCAATAATTTTTGCTTTACGTCTACTATTGTTTTTTTCTTGGTTTCTGATCAAACTGGTTGCTTCCATGCCATCCATTACAGGCATTAGTATGTCCATAAAAATGATATCATAATCTTTTTCATTGTGCATTTTTACAGCCTCTTCTCCGTTATTTGCTATATCACAACTATATCCAATTTGTTTGATCATTAAAGAACTCACTTTTTGATTTATAAGGTTATCTTCAACCAGAAGTATTTTTATCCCAGAAGGTAAATCTACATTATCTATATGGTTGCATTTCTCAGAAGGCTTTTCACACTTTTTGGTCTTAATAGTAAACCATGATATTGAGCCAACCCCTAACTTACTCTTAATGCCAATATCACCACCCATTAATTTGGTGAGTTTTTTAGATATTGAAAGGCCTAACCCTATACCACCATATTTTCGGGTAGATGATGAGTCAACTTGCGTAAATTCTTCAAACATTTTATTAAGCAAACCTTCCTCAATACCTATGCCTGTATCGGTTATTTTAAACCTTAATATAACTTCTGTATCACTCTGATGATCAACAGAAACCTTAAGTGTTACATCTCCTTTCTCGGTAAATTTGATTGCGTTATTAACAATGTTTATAAGAATTTGTTTTATCCTTACCGGATCAGATATAATGTGTTTAGGAACATAGTTGCTGATATTAAAACTAAGCCTAATATTCTTTTCGTCAGCTTTCAATTTTAATACTTTAAAAACGTTCTCAATCTCTTCATTCAGTGAAAAGTGAATATTGTCAATTTCTAATTGTCGTGTTTCAATCCTAGAAAAATCAAGCAAATCACTAATTATTATTGTGAGATCTTCACCTGAACATCTAATGGTATTGAGATAGTCCTTTTGCTTCTGTGTAAGTTTAGTTTTTGATAGCAATTCACTCATGCCGATTATTCCGTTAAGAGGAGTTCGGATCTCATGAGACATATTTGTTAGAAAAATTGATTTTGATTGTGTTGCATACTCTGCCTTTTCTTTTGCTTTTTGGAGTTCTATAGTATAAGCTTCTTTTTCTTTAAGTAGTTTCTCAAGTTGATATTGCTTACTATATAATTCAATAAAAATTCTTACTTTTCCAACAAGTATAAATGATCTAATGGGTTTTATAATAAAGTCGATTGCTCCAACATCCATTCCTTTTCGGATATAAAATTCATCTGAATAAACTGCCGAAACAAATATAATAGGAAGATATCGAGTTCTCTTTATACTTTTGAGATGTTCAACTGTTTCATAACCATCCATTCCAGGCATTTGAACATCTATAATAGCAAGCGTAAACTCATGTTGAAGACTCAACTCAAGTGCTTCTGACCCCGAGAGGGCACTCACGAATTCTACATCTAGGTCAGCAAGTGCATTTTCGAGTGAAAGCAGGTTAGCTTTTTTATCGTCAACAATTAGTATTTTAGGCTTATCAATCAATTGTATTCTATTAATAAATTTATTTTATTTCTTATACGCAACTTAATTTCTTCAATACTACCCAAGGTCTTGCAAACTATTAGGCAGTTAAAAAAATGTTAAAAAAACTGCAAAATTAATATAGCCATACACGAAGTAATGACAATAGTTTATCTTTTTCAACAGGTTTTGAAAGGTATTCGCTGGCACCTGCAGCTATACATTTATCTCTGTCTTCTTTCATAGCTTTTGCAGTTAAAGCTATTATTGGAAGTTGCTGATATTTCTTTTCTTTACGTATCAATCTCATTGCTTCATACCCATCCATCTCAGGCATCATAATATCCATTAATATAAGATCAATATTATCGTTCCCTTTTAACTTCTCAATACCATCTTTTCCATTTCTACCCACAATAACATTAACTTCATAACTTTCCAGAAGGCTACTGATAGCAAATACATTTCTCATATCGTCGTCCACAACAAGTACGGTTTTACCTTCAAGAGTATCCCCTTTTCCGTGTACCTTTTCAAGCATTTTTTTCTTCTTATCAGGCAGCTTTGATTCAACTTGATGAAGAAACAAAGTTGTTTCAGCCAGTAGCCTTTCAAACGACCTGGCTCCTTTAAGAATAATACTTTGGGAGTATTTTTTTAACTTATCATTTTCTTCATGAGTAAGTTCTCGTCCTGTATAAATTACTATTGGGAGTTCGGTTGCAACTTTATTCTTTTCGAACTTATCAAGTAATTCAAAGCCAGTCATATCACCTAAACCTAAATCGAGTATCATACAGTCGAAATCTTCAGATGAAACTTTGTCAAATGCTTCTTTCCCTGTTTCTACATCAGTAATTTCAATATTTTCACCCTTCATTAAATTAATTATACTTTTTCTCATTATCTCTTCATCTTCAACTATAATGAGTTTTTTAATGGGTTTTGAAATTATATCTTCAATTTTGTCGAATACATTGTCAATTTCTTCTTTTTTAACAGGCTTTGTCAAATAACCTATTGCACCCATCTTAAATGCTTTGATATCAGAATCAACCGCAGAAATAAAATGAACAGGTATATGTCGTGTACTTTGATTTTGTTTTAATCGTTTCATTACTTCATAACCATCAATACCAGGTAGTCCTATATCGAGAATTATAGCATTGGGTTTATGATAGTCAGCAAGATGCAATCCTGTTTCACCATCCAATGCAATAAGTGCTTTAAAATTATGCTCATGAGCCAGGTTATACAAAACTGAAGCAAAATTATAATCGTCTTCTATTATCAAAATAATTTTGTCATTTTCAAAAATATTATTCGTATCATCAATAACATCTCTATTATTTTGTTTTACGACAGGATTGTTTTCGTCGGCAATTACTTCAGTCGGTATTTTATTTTCAATTTCCTCTGGCCTGGTATTATCTAATACTATTTTAACCTGATCATCCGATGAGGTTTCTTCTTTACTATCCAAACTTAATTTATACGGTAAGAACAATGTAAATGTTGACCCTAATCCTTCTTTACTATGAAGCCTCATTTCGCCTCCCAAAAGTTGTGCGAAGTTTTGAGAAATACTTAAGCCAAGACCCGTACCTCCATATTTTCTACTGGTAGTCCCGTCGGCTTGTTTAAATGCTTCAAAAATAACTTTTTGTTTTTCTTTTGGTATTCCTATTCCGCTATCTTTTACTGATATTGCAACTGTATTATTGACTTGTAAATCAGGATTACTAAATTTAGTGTTTTTAGCAGGTTTACTAATTATCATACTAATTTCACCCGATTTGGTAAATTTGATTGCATTTGAAAACAGGTTTTTAATAATCTGCTGAACTCGTTGTAAATCACTTAATATACTTTCAGGAACACCCTCCTTTATTTCTGTGCTAATCTTGAGCCCTTTATCTTTCATTACCTCATCAAAGGATGTAGTAACATATGATTCGAGATCATCAAAGTAAAGACGGTCAATTTGTAATTCGATATTCCCTGACTCAACTTTTGATAAATCAAGTATATCGTTTATAAGATTTAACAAATCGTTACCAGATGAATTAATGGTACTGGAAAACTGTTTCTCTTTATCATCAAGATGTCCTTTCTTATCCTCGGCCATCAATTGTGATAACACAATTATGCTGTTTAACGGAGTTCGTAATTCATGCGACATATTAGCCAAAAACTCTGATTTATACTTACTCGCAAGTTCCAGATCGTTGGCTTTGTCTTCGATATCTTTACGCGCAATTTCAAGTTCCTTATTTTTACTATTGATGGCATCTCTTTGTAATTCAAGAGCTTTGGTTCTTTCTTCAAGCTCCTCGTTGGTTACTTTAAGTTCTTCCTTCTGAGCTTGTAGATTTTCCTCTGAACTTTTTAAAGCATTAGTATGCTCCTGTAGTTCTTCGTTTGTTTGTCGAAGTTCTTCCTGTTGTACCTCTAATTCTTTAGCCTGCTCTTGTGTTCGTTCAAGTAGTTCAAGAACTTTAATATGTGATTGAAGAGTGATAATAGATACGACAATATCTTTTGCTGCTATGTCTAAAAATTTAAGTTTATTTTCAGACAATTCGTTTATCATTCCCAGCTCCATTATACCAATAACTTTTTCGTTATCAACAAATGGAATAACCAAAAAGTGTTTAAGCTTTTGCTCACCTGCACCATAATCAAACATTGGCAGTTTATCGTCAGTATTATCAGAAATAATTATACGTTTCTTTTCAATAAAACATTGCCCAACTATTCCTTCGCCTGGAGATAAAACACGTATCTTGACTTTATCTTTATTTTTAAGTGAATATGAAGACTTTAGATGCAGTTTATTATTTTCATATAAATATATTAGCCCAATTTGAGCCCCTAAATAAGAACAGAAATATGTAATTATACCATTAGTAAGTGCTTCAATATCTTTGTTTCCTTTTATCGTACTCTCAAGCTGATTTAGTCCGGTTTTAAGCCAATCTTGTTGCTCTATCTCAATAGAATTCTCTCTTAGCGTTTTTGTCATTACAAACAACGATTTACCAAGATTATCATTTTCGCTCCTTGGTGTAATAACTGTTGAGTAATCCCCTTCTGCAATTTTATTTGCCTGCATTACAACCGATTTAAGGCTTGAGATCATTTGATTAAGTGAAGTGCCCAAAATATCATCTTTGCTTCGAACCTCAACATTATCGCTATAATCTCCTTTTGCCATCATTCGTGCAACATTAGCATAAGATGTAAGAGATTTTACAAGTTTATTGAAAGTATTGCGCATATCGCCAACTTCGTTTGGGGGAGCTTTAATATTTTTTGAAACAAGCTTCCCTGCAGCAACTTCTTTTCCCCACGATGACAGTTGTTTAATGGGGTTAACAAACCATCGTGTAACTAATATTGAAATGAAGAAAACAATTATTATTGTTAGAATAAATGAAATTTTAGTAATATCACTTAATCTTCTTGCGTAGGCAAATGCTTCGGTATGCTCAATTTCCTCAATTAGAGCCCAGTTGACACCTAGTGGTTTAAGTTCATCAATAGTTCTGTAAATTCCCAACACATATTTTCCTTCTTCATCAGTATCATAGGTTGAAACTTTACCATTTTTTATTTCATTAGTGATTAAATAATCGATGTCATCATAATGAAGTAAGTAATCTTTCCACTCTCGAGTTTTTTTATTGGCAATTTTTTTATTAAGAATATCAGCCTTTTCACCAAATCGGGTGGCTGATCGTAATAACATATCATCACCAATAAGAAAGGCTTGACCTGTTTCTCCATAGCCAGCTTCCTGCTGTATCATTCTATTTAATCCATCTGTTGTAATTTGAAGTACAAGTAAACCTATAGTTTGTCCATTTTCGTCAATCGCCGGTTTAATAAAAAACCCCGAGATATTATTATAGCTGGGATCAAAGAATTCAAGATCTGAAAAAAGTGTAGCACCTGTTTCAAGTGATTTTCTTGCTGTTTCACCTAGTAGTGAAGTTCTAAGATTTCCTGAGAACAAGTTTTGACCTAATACATTTTCGTTTTTAACTGAAAACAATACATTTCCATCTGTATCAACAAAAAGAAAATTATAATAGTCGTATTCTAAAATAATTTTTTCAAATTCATTTTTTAATTTAATTGTTGCAGTCTTCCACTCTTTTGTGTTAACAAATTCATTAAGTGATAGTTCACTTTTTTTATACTCATATTCTAATGATTCAAATATACTTAACCTGGAATGAGATGAGGCGGTCACTTTCAGTATATCTGTAGCACCGTCGAAATATGTATTTAGATATTTTAACCTAAGTTGTGATGATGAATTTAACGATTTATCAGCAACAATAGTAAGACCATGATATGCATTTAAATAGTTGACAAAGCCAACAGTGGCAAGCGGTATAAAAGATATTGCAAGAAACCATATTAACAATGATTTTCCAACGCCAAGGTATTTCCACGACCTTAATGAAAATTTAAGTTTTTCCCAGGAGGAGGATTCATTATAATTAAGAAAGTCGTTACTCATATGTTCTAAGTAAATATTTAAGAGTTACTGGTTTAGCTACTACTATTAATATATTTTTCAACAACCTCGTATAGTTCAGCAGGATTAATCGGTTTAGATATGTAATGATCCATCCCTACAGCGATGCATTTTTCTTTATCTCCTTTCATAGCAAAAGCTGTCATAGCTATAATTGGTATGTGCTTTCCCGATTTTTTTTCAATCTCACGAATATTTTCAGTTGCTGTAAAACCATCCATCTCAGGCATTTGAACATCCATTAGTATCATGTCGATGTTGCTTTGGTTTTGCTTGAAAATATCTACAGCAACCTTACCATTTTCAGCAGGCACAACCTCCCAACCTTTTCTTATTAGAAGTTGAGTTACAATTTTCATGTTAATTATTTGATCTTCAGCAATTAAAATCCTTGCCAATTTCGAACTGTTTGTTTTATTGGTGCTTGCCTCAGCATCTTTTGGCTTCACTTTATCTGCAACACCGTATTTTTTATCAAAGAATGCTTTTATTTTAGTTTGCAATATTGGTTTTGTAATAAAATCACAATTTTTCGTTTTTTTAAGTCTATCTACATCAATTGATGATTTTATTTGAGACATGAATACTATATCAAATTTATTGCCGGGAAATTTTTTATTTAATTTATCTAAAATTTGATCTCCAGTTATACCATTTAATCTGAAATCTATAAAAATCAGGTTAAATGATTCTTTCATTAAAAGCTTAACAGCTTCATCAAATGAAAATGTTAATTTATTTTTTAAACCATATGATCCAAATATATTTGAAAGTACATCTCCCGCATTTTTATTGTTATCAATAATTAAAATATTGAAATCATCAAATTTTGCAAGTCGCTTACTTATAGGCTTTTCATCAGCTTGTTGACCTGAAAGAAGATTTAGGCTAAATGTAAAACTGCTTCCATGGTCAATTTCGCTTTTTGCACTAATTGTTCCTCCCATAAGCTTCACAAGCTTTTGAGAAATATTTAATCCTAGTCCTGTTCCGCCATGTGTACGGGTTGTAGAAACATCAGCTTGTGTATAAGTAGTAAACAGCCTTTCGATCATTTCACTTGACATGCCGATGCCAGTGTCACTAATGCAAAATTCAAGGCGTAGCTGTTCTTCGATATCTTCCAGCACCTTAATTGAGAGCTCAATAACACCTTCTTTGGTAAACTTTATTGCATTGTTAAGTAAGTTTATTAAAATTTGTTTTAACCTTAACGGGTCGCCTATAATAATATCAGGAATATCAGAGTCAATATCACAAATTAATTCATTTTGTCCTTCAATTGCTTTTATGGCAATTGTGTTAAACACTCTTTCTATTAGCTCACCCAAGCTGAATTCAATTTCCTCAAGTTCAAGTGCATCTGCTTCCACTTTCGAAATATCAAGAATATCATTTATTATTTCCAAAAGAGTCTCTCCAGATTTTTTAATGTCTTCCAGTCTGTCTTTTTGTTGATCTGATAAATCAGAATCCATTAAACCCAGGTCTGCCATACCAATAATGCCATTTAATGGTGTTCTTATCTCGTGGCTCATTGATGCTAAAAATAAGCTTTTTGTATTTGTTGCATTTATTGCAACGTTTTTAGCACTATCAAGATCTTCTATTGTTTTTTTAAGCTGCTTAGTGGTTTTTTCCAGAGCAGTTTTATGCTTAAAAAATTCAATAAAAGCTTTTATCTTGCTTTTAAGTATCTCGAGGTCGAGTGGTTTATATAAATAATCAACGGCACCAGCTTGATAGCCTTTAAAAATATGTCTCCTTTGTTTACTTATTGCAGTTACAAATATTATTGGAATTTGCTTTGTTCTATCGTTACTGCGCATAATTTCAGCAGTTTCAAAACCATCCATTCCAGGCATTTGTACGTCCATTAAAACAAGTGCATAATCATTTTCAAGAAGCATTCCAAGAGCTTCATTACCAGAATTTGCAGTATGAATGTTCAATTCAGGACTATCAAGGATTCCTTCAAGAGTGATTAGATTTTCCGGACGGTCGTCAACCAGCAGGATGTTGTACTTCTCAATAACCATATTAGATTCAATTTTGGTGATAATAACAAATGTTATTATAGCAAAAATAATTGTTTTTACTAATAAAAAAAATAGGATGGTGATTATTTTTACAAGTGCAATTTTTTTTTAACGATTGCAAATAGATTTGTAATCACACCAAACACATCGCTTTGTGTCATTTGTGGCCATAAAAGGTATTTCCTCATCAGCTATTTCATTAACTATTTTCAGAATTGTTTCTGTAAATTCAACAAAATAATCGTTAACATTAGAGATGTTTTTTAGGATTAACGGAATAAAACCTCCCGATAAACTACGCAGACTGATTATACCGGTTTCCAGTTTTTCAGCATGCTGATGCCGACTGTATAACCAAGCATAATATATCACCTGAAAAGCCTTTGCATATTTAGGGTCAGTAGTTAAATCTTCTATATTTTTAACTACCAAATCCCCAGGTAACACTCTACCTGTTTTATAGTCGATAATTCGGATTGTACCGTCAACCATTCTTCGGTCAATTCTATCTATAATTCCTTTAAAATTTATCTTTACACCATTTTGGTTAATGCTGGTAATAATTTTATACTCAGTACTTTGAAGTATTGTAGGTTGCTGCGAAATATTTTTAATATCCCACCTTAAAAAGTTATTAATATAATTTTTGGCTACTTCATATATCAAAAGGTTGCGCCCGGAACTCAAGGTGCCATTTTTATAGTACTTACTGAATTCTTTTGATAGTAATCGTGTTATCGTTGGCAGCTGATTTTTAATTATTTCCGGATTAATTTCTTTACCTGTAAACTGCTCATAAATTTCCTCCAACACTCCATGAACTACAGTGCCAAATGTGTTAGCCTCAACCGATTGTTCTATTTTATTAGTAGTAGCTAACCTCAATATATTTCCAAAGTAGAATTTTAACGGGCAAGTTATATAACTATTTAGTGATGAAGGTGAATAGCCACTTAATGCTAGATTAACCAACTTTTGTTGAATTACTTTATTTTTTTCAATAATAAGTAATCCTTTTTGTGTTTTTTGCTCACCTGCTTGCGATATAGCAGTAACTATAATTTTATTGGTCTTTTTAATTTGAAGGTTAATTTTTGATAACTCATTTTCAATTTGTAATATAAACCTGCTTTTTTCACCTCCACCAAGTTTATCAGCATCTGAATTATAAAGTAGTGTTATATTTTTGGCACGTTGTAAAAGTCGATAAAAATGATAAGCATATATTTCCGATTTTTCTGATGGCAGAGTCAGACTATACTCACTTCTTATATCCATTGGGATAAATGAATCCAGATTATCTGCTTTAGGGATAATTCCCTCATTAGCTGAGAGAATATATATATTTTCAAAATCAAGATTACGGGTTTCGAGCATACCCATTATTTGTATTCCTTGTAATGGCTCTCCAACAAGGCTGATATTGCTCTGGCTTATTAATTGATGTCCAATTTTTTTAATTGCCTGAAAATTTATAATACCTTCATTTTGTTTACTAAACCACAATAACTTGCTAAGAATTTTAATTAGTTGTCCTACCTGTTCTTTATACAGTTTATTGATATTATTGTTATTTGCTACGGCAGAGTAAAGTATATCAATAAAACTTTTTAAAACTTTTATAGTATTGGTTTTTTTATATACATGTAATATTTTTAATAGAATATGATAACTATTTTTTTTTGAATCAGAAAACCAATTCTCTAGTTCCCTGATAGTTACCAGTGCAATATTTTCACTAATCAAATGTTTAATTAATAAATCCCCCACTTTTTCATCTAACAGATGTTTAACTATTGGATTAGTAAGCAATGATATTAAATATGTTGTGTAAATTCTTCCTTCATTTTGTGATTCTGCAATTATTATATCTATCCAAATATTAAAAAGATGTTCAACCGAGCTATTATTCAAAGGGTAGCCAAGGGTTATATTATAACTTAAAGAAATCTTATCATCAGCATTTTTTGAAGGAAGCGAATTAAGAACAGGCATTAGAAACTTTTCATCAGCAAGTACAATTGCAGTGTTTATTAAGGAGCTATCATTTTCATCAATAGAATATTCAGCATCAGTATTTTTAAGATACTGTAGCTCCTGACCAATAAATTTTGCCTGACCAATACTTTTCGGCACCCCTAATATTTTTATTTCTTTTTTAGATGTACTTAGATTATCTCCAATGTTATCTGGCTCATTAATTTTCAATCGATTTATAACTCTTCTAATATGCTTGCCGGCATCTTGCTGATTATTTAACTTACCATTTTTTGAGAAATAGTAACTATCTACATCCCAAATAAAATCTGTGCTATAATTACGAACTATAAAATCAAAAATCCTTATTTCTGCTTCCTGAAGTGCATTAATGCCGACTATAATAAAGTTATTCCAAGATCTTTTTTCAAGTAATGAAAAAATATTTTCAGCAAGATACCTGCTAATAAACCCCTGGTAACCACAACTTGTTAAATTTATATTGTTACGAAGTTCAGAATAATAGTCGAAAAGTGTTTGAAAAAAGTGGATATAGTTTTCTTGTAGTTGAGTTAAAGGTCGCCCATCAGGATTCCATTGTTGCATTGCTTTTATCGCCGAAAGTTGCTTGAAAATTTCTTCGGCATTTGCCATGGAGTTATCAATATCATTAAAGTCGGAAAGCATGATTGGTGCCCACGTTAAAAATTCATCAATTGTTTTTGCATCGTTCCCGGCTATTTTTTGGTGAATCTTAAAAAGATCAAAGTAAAGTGAAATATTATCGGCTTTTGTTAACCCTGATGCTTTTTGAATAAATTCTTCAATAGTAAAAAATTCAGGCAGCCAAATACTTTTAAGCGATAGTTTTTTTATTTCTTCTTTAAGAAAAACTCCGGACCGATGGTTTGGTAATATAACAACCGACCGTGCTCCAATTTGCCCGTTGTTAATTATCTTTTCGGCAGCTTCACTAAGAAATTTTTTCACAATTTTTATTTAGTTGTATGTAATTACTATGTGATTACACATTAATCTATTTATTTTCCTTTTACAGCTTAATCACTTTCACTTATTTTCAGCATCTTTGATTTTTTCAATCGTTCCAAGGTCGTGCCATATTGGTGATGAATCAACCCATCCTGATATTAAATTATTAATAGCGATTTCTAACCATGCATCAATTATTGAAAACGATCCCGTATTATTTATCAGGTCTGTAAAATTTGGTGCAATCATATAAATTCCGCTAAAAGCAAATATGTAATAATTCATCTGCTTTTTATTAACCCATTTGAATTCATTGTTTTCTAAATTTGTCCAACCAACAAGTTGCATGCTCCTATTAAATAGTAATCCCCTTCCTGAATCGCGCTTTCTAACGCAAAGAGTTGCTATACTATTACTACTATTATGGTAAACTAGTAAATCTTTAATACTAATATACGAAACAATATCAACATTATGAACCAGTACGGGCTCGTTACCTGCTATAAAATTCTTTGCTTTTAATATAGCCCCTCCTGTGTTAAGAAGTTGCTCACGCTCATCAGAAATAGTAATATTTACACCAAAATTATCATTGTTATTTAAATAATCAATTATACTTTGCCCCAAATAGTGAATATTAATAAGGAAATCATTAACTCCCTGTGCCTTTAGGTTTTGAATAACGCCTTCCAACATGGTTTTGCCGTTAACTTCAATAAGCGCTTTTGGCTTATTTTCAGTTAGTTCATTCAATCTCGACCCTAGTCCCGCTGCAAGTATTATGGCTTTCATCCTTTTTTCTGTAATTAAAGTTTGTTATTAAAAATACAACCTGAAGAGCTCCGTTTACAATTTTATTTTAATCATCTATTTCCATATGTCTAATCACAACATTAACATCAGGAAATTTATTATTTATATGTTCTGCAATTTTTGATGCGCTAAAAACCGACCTGTGTCTTCCTCCGGTACAGCCAAAATTTATCTGAAGATTATTAAAATTTCTTTCAATATAGTTACTTATGCTGTGATCAACAATTGCTTTTGCATTAATAAAAAAATCATTAACTTCTTTTTGATTTTCAAGGTAGTCAATAATTGGCTGCTGCAACCCTGTATAATCTCTTAACTCGGGGATTCTTCCAGGATTAGGCAAGCTTCTACAATCAAATACATGACCTCCCCCATTCCCTGAAATATCAACAGGAATTCCCTTTTTCTTATATGAGAAGCTATTAATATTTATAGTTAAGCCATTTTTCTTAATAGGTGCATCAGAATAGCTTAACGATAATATCTGCTTAAAAATATTATTGATCTCGGTGAATTTTGCATTAAGAGGAGATTTTTGTAGTAGGTTCGACAAAGAGCTAATTACTAGCGGTATACTTTGAAGAAAGTGAGCTTTGCGTTGAACAAGTCCCCTAAAACCATAAGCGCCCATTACTTGCATTAACCTGAAATAAATAAAGTAAGTAAAGTTTTCTTCAAACATCGACTGTTTTCCAGGCAACACTGAATTTAAAATATCTATATAATGATTGTAAAGCAAATCTCTGGTCTCATCACCAAGGTTTGCTTTTGCCTGATATAATAGTGAGACTAAATCGTATTGTAACGGTCCCTTCCGTCCTCCCTGAAAATCAATATACCATGGTTTATCTTTATGAATCATGATATTTCTGGATTGAAAATCGCGATAGTTAAAATAATCCAACTCAGAGCTTAGAAGAATATCTGTAAATTTCTCAAAGTTATCTTCCAAAATATTTTCATCAAAATTAATATCATGTGGTTTTACAAAGTAGTATTTGAAATAGTTCAAATCCCACATTACCGAACGCTTATTAAATTTCTTAACTGGATATGCAACATCAAGATCCAATCCTAATATTCCTTCGGTCTGAAATTTTACTAAATCCACAATTGCTTTCTTGTAATATTCAAGTGCCTTAGTTCTGTTTACACTTAGCATATCAAATAACGTAATATCCCCAAGATCTTGCATTAAGAAATATTTATAGCTATTATCACGTGTATATATTTGTGGAACACTTAATTCGAGTGATTCAAAATGCACTGTAAATGATAAATGTGCTATATTTTCATTTATATCACTATTGTATGAAGCAATTAGAGTAGATGGTTCGAAATTTCCTGAAAAAACAACTCTGTAATAATTCCTGTTCGAACCCGATGTGGGAAGTGGTATAATTTGATTATCATTAGGATAACCCTCCTTTTCGAGTAATTCTCTAATATTTTGGATATGATCTTTTGGCATTACATTTTGATTTTAGACAAATGTACATATTTGGATAGATCAGAAATATTTTTAAGATAGGATATTTATAACTATTGTTAAATTTTTATTCAAAAAGCACTCTTGTTAAGCGATGCATATCGTTATAAATTCTAACTTTGTACAAAAATTTATAATTCATGGAACAAAATGATAAAGCAATTGACGTTCTAAAAACAGCAATTTTATTAGAGCGCAGAGGTAAAGCTTTTTACACACAGGCAGCACGCCAAAGTGAGAGCAAATCAGCACAAAAGATTTTTGAAATGATGGCTGAAGAAGAGGAAGAACATATTAATTTTTTAGTGAAACAGTTTAAAAACTATGCTAATCATAGTCAGTTTTTAAAAGTAGAAGAGCATCCTGAAGAAGATGATACTGCTGTGGAAATTTTAACCGAAAAGGTTAAAAGTGAAATTTCTGCTGCAGGATTTGAAGCTGCTGCTATTTCAGCTGCAATTGATTTTGAAAATCGCGCCATCGAAGTATACTCAAGCCGGGCAAAAGAAGCAACCGACTCTAATGAAAAAGAAATGTATCAAATGCTGGCAGATTGGGAAAAAACACATCATCACTTATTACATAAACTCAATGAAGATTTGAAGGAACAAATATGGAATGATAATAGTTTCTGGCCATTTTAATTAATAAAATAGGCACAAAACCAGAAAATTTCTAAAGAATCTACCTAACCTTTCTTTTACTATAATACTATTTTGCAAATTTCTTGCATTTTGAACATTTGTTCAATACTTTTGCAGTTTTAAATTATAAGAATATATGTCTCCCCGACCAAAACGCAACCGACAACTCGAAGAACCCCCGATAGTTACAGGTTTTGTACCAAAAAATGGAGATTATAATCCCAATGAAGTAGTAATTCTTTATTTGGAAGAATATGAATCAATAAGATTAAGTGATTACGAAGGGCTCACTCAACTCGCATCATCAAAAAGGCTTGGGGTTTCTCGACCTACATTTACCAGAATATATGATTCGGCGAGAAAAAAAGTTGCAAAAGCTTTTGTAGAAAATAAAAGCATATCCATCGAAGGCGGTGATGTAGTTTTTAGAGAACTTTGGTATTATTGTAATCAATGTAGTTCGGTCTTTAAGATTAAGAATCACTCATTACAAAATCACCAAACATGTCCTGTATGTGGTAACAATACAGTATCAGCAATTCAGGATTCAGGAAACTGGCCTGATAGTCAAAATATGAAAAGAAAAAAGCATGGCGGAAATATGAGAAGTATGGAGGGTAGTTGCATTTGCCCAAAATGTGATCTTAAAATTCCGCATGAACCCGGTGTTCCATGTAGCAGTCTCCTATGTCCTAGTTGTGACATTAGAATGGTACGCGAACATTCGGCACACCATAAAATAATTTTAAGTAAACGTAAATAACTAATACAATGAAGAAACTTGCATTTCCAACAGACAATGGAACACTATCTCATCATTTTGGGCATAGTAGAGAATTTTATTTTTTTGAGATTGAAGGTAATAGTATAAACAAAAAATACACCCTTGAGCCACCAACACATTCAGAAGGCACAATTCCTAAATGGCTTGCTGCTGAAAAAGTTACAGATATTCTCGTTGGAGGTATTGGTCCAAAAGCAGTGGAAATTCTTTATGCTAATGGTATTAATGTTTATGTTGGTGTAGAAGTTGACTCACCTGATAATCTGGCTAAAGATTTTATTAACGGAGATATGAAATTTGGCCAAAATTATTGTCATCATTAGTAATAAACTAGAAAGCTGAAAAGTTTCAAACCATAAGTCACACAAATTATAAATTATAAATAATCAATTATAAAATGGATACAAAGAATAGTGGATTTACATCAAAATTAGTTCATGCGGGTAGCGTTCCTGACCCACTTGGCAGTGCAGTTACACCAATTTATCAAACATCAACATTTAGTTTTAGAGATGCTGAGCATGGTGCTCGTTGTTTTTCAGGAGAAGAAAAAGGATACATATATACACGAATTGGCAATCCAAATCTTGAAGAACTTGAGGTAGCTGTTGCAGAACTTGAAAATGGTTTTGGAGGTATTGCTGCTTCATCAGGAATGGCAGCTGTAAATATTGTATACCTTACTATGCTAGGGCAAGGTGATCATATGATAAGTCATAATTCTGTTTATGGACCTTCACGTGGAATTATGGAAAACCTATATCCAAAACTTGGCGTTGAATTTGATTATGTTGATGCTACAGATATAAGTAATATAGAGAAAGCAATTAAACCAAATACTAAATTGCTTTATCTTGAGACACCGGCTAATCCTACAATTGGAATTACTGATCTCAGAGCAGCAACAGAATTAGCACATAAGCATGGTATTATTGTTTGTGTCGACAATACATTTTGCAGCCCTTATATACAACACCCTTTAGACTTAGGTGCTGATATAGTATTACACTCAATGACTAAATTCATAAACGGACACGCTGACATTGTAGGAGGTATGGTTGTTGCCAAAGAAAAAGAACTATATGACAAACTAAGATATATAATGGTAAATGTTGGATTTAATATGGATCCTCATCAAGCATGGCTTACACGTAGAGGCCTGAAAACTTTATCGATAAGAATAGATAAAGCGCAAGAGAATGCAATTAAAGTAGCTGATTATCTTGAGGCTCATCCTAAAGTAGAATGGATAAAATACCCAGGATTAAAATCTCATCCACAATACGAATTAGGAAAAAAACAAATGGATGGTCCTGGAGCAATGATTTCGTTTGGTGTAGTAGGTGGTTATAGTGCCGGAAAAAAGGTAATGAACAATGTACATTTGGCACTTCTTGCTGTTTCGTTAGGCGGTATCGAAACTCTTATTCAGCACCCCGCATCAATGACACATTCAAAATTATCAAAAGAAGCACGCGAAAGTGCTGGTATAACTGATGGTTTAGTTCGCTTGTCAATAGGTATTGAAAATATTGAAGATATTATTGCTGACCTTGATCATGCGCTATCAAAAGCATAATTTAAAAATACAATAATATTGTATAAAGCCTGTTATTTTTTATAACAGGCTTTTTTATGCTCTGCATTTTGTATATTCGTAATATTAAATTTGCTAATGTATAGATACTTTAAAAATACAATAATATTTGTTTTAATCGTACTCCCTTTCTATTTGTCATCGCAAACTGTTGCCTTGGTTTTAAGTGGGGGTGCTGCTAAAGCATATGCACATATTGGTGTTCTTAAGGCTCTGGAAGAGAATAATATACCTATTGATTATATTGTGGGAAATTCAATGGGGTCATTAATAGGAGCTTTGTATTCCTCGGGTTATTCGCCCGATGAAATACGGTTAATCTTATCTAATTCTGAATTTTTGAATATATCAAAAGAAAGCAATATTAACAGCACTTGTTTTTATCAAAGAAATGAACCGGATGCTTCATTTGTAAATTTTCCATTTAACGTAGATAAGGGATTTAATATTCGGCTGCCTTTAAGTGTTTACAATTTTCAAAAGATTGATTATGCATTAATGGAATATTTTTCGGGAGCATCAGCAATTTCTGATAATAATTTCGATAGCCTTATGGTTCCCTTTCGTTGTGTGGCAGCTGATATTGATTCAAGCCGACTTATAGCTTTCGACCATGGTAATCTTGCAAAATCTGTTCGAGCATCAATAACTTTCCCTTTTTTTGTGAGACCCATAAATATTGATGGGGTTGTGTATTTTGATGGGGGCATGTACGATAATTTTCCGGTAAGAACAGCTGTTAATGAATTTAGCCCTGATTTAATTATTGGAAGCAAAGCCGTTAATAATTTTTCATCGCCAAACCCTGATAACGCCATATCACTAATGCAGAGCATGTTAATGGCTAAAGCCGATTTTGAAATTGATTCGGTTCTTGGGTTGGTAATTGAAACTATAACAGGTGAAGAGTCAATATTTCATTTCTCAAAAATTGATGATTATATTGATAGCGGTTATGTGGCAGCAAACCGCATGATGACTAAAATAATTGATAGAATAGAACCATATAATCACAATGCTTCAGCATTTGAAAAAAGAGCAAAGTTCAAAGCTCGCTTGCCAAAAAGAAAAATTGGGAATGTTTCGGTATCAGGCGTTAGTGAAAAACAAAATCATTATTTCTTAAAGCTTATTGGCGATCCAGCACGTTATAATGATATGAATAAGTTTAGCGACTTTTATGCTTGTCTTCTGGCAAATGAAAATATTAGAAACATTTATCCTGAGATGAAGTTTGATAGCGCAACTGGAAAATTTGATTTGAACTTGGTCATAAAAAAATCGGAACCCTTTAATTTGAGTCTTGGTGGATATATTTCATCAACAGGTGTTAATGAAGGGTTTATAGAGTTTGGTTATAAATATCTTGGCAAGTCAGCAAAAAGCGTAAGCGTAGGCTCCTATTTTGGAACATTCTATAATAGTTTTTCAACTATGGGAAAAATTGAGATCCCAGGTGCTTTGCCATACTTTATTAAAATGAATTTCTTGGCTTCTCGTAAAAATTACTTTAGTAATGCCCGATATTATTTTGAGGATGAGTTTCCTGCATATATAATATCCGATGAAAATTTTCTTGAATTTTCTGTCGGTATTCCTGTTGGGTTTTCAGGTGAATCAAGTACCGGTATAGCAAATATTAATGCACATTTTCAATATTATCAAGATAATTATTTTACCAGATCAGACACCGCGGATGTTTCAAATTTTTACTTTCTTTCCCCTTTCATTCAGTATGAATCTAATAGTTTAAATAGAAAAGAATTTGCTACAGAAGGTCAATATTTCTTTGCTAGCTTTAGTTACTACACAGGTTATGAGAAATATACTATGGGCTCTGCAAAAACTCCTGAAAAAGAGTTAACACAAAACCTCAATTATTTTGCACTATCCTTACGCTATATTAAATATTTTAGAATAACACATAAACTTTCTGCAGGTTTATCTTCTGAATTAGGCATATCATCTAAACCTTTATTGAACAGTTATATTTCAAGCTTATTATTGGCATCACCATACGAACCGATTCCAATAATGAAAACACTATTTCTTGAAAATTATAGAGCCAACAATTATGGTGGAATTGGCGCCACATTTGCTTACAATTTTTATAAGCAATTTGATTTTATAGCAAATGGCTACTATTATGTTCCTTATAATAAACTACTTAAAGACTCAGAAAATAATGCATATTTGAGTGCACCACTCAGCTATCAATATTTTCTCGGATCTGCCCAACTAATATACCGCCCACCATTTGGCGTACTAAGTGCATCAGTAGTTTATATTGAAAAGCCTGGTAGCAAAGTCAGTTTTCTTTTAAATTTGGGATTTCTTATTTTTAATAAGTCACGCTTAAGTAGATAAACAAGTGTTTTGAATTAAAACTTGATTCTTATATCGTTTTATTGCTAAATTTGCGGTCATAACAACCTGCGTTTGGCAGCTTATATTTAAATCTATGAACCGTGGTTCTCTATTGAACTTATCGGATATAATGAAAGTAATAAATAATGGAAAGTAAAGATCAAACTAATCAAAATTCTGAACAAGTTGTTAATTCAACAATTCAGGATGAGAAGACAGTAAGCAGTACTGAAACTGCTGAAAATATGAAAACTACAAATAAATCCAAAGTAAAAAGTAGTTTGCAAATATCTGATGTTGAAAAAAGTAGTATTGTTAAAATGCTGAATAATAAAACTGAAGATGCTAAACCAGTAAAAGAGACAGAAACTGTAAGGAAGTCACAAATTTCAGATGTTGAAAAAAGTAGTATTGTTGAAATGCTGAATAATAAAACTGAAGATGCTAAACCAGTAAAAGAGACAGAAACTGTAAGGAAGTCACAAATTTCAGATACTGACAAAAGTAGTATTATTGAAATGATTAAGGATGAAACAGTAACTGAAGTTTCTGATGACATTACTGACAGTAATGTGGTGTCTGATTCAGTGTTAGATGAAGATAAGATTTTGGAGGTTAAGCAAATTAATGATGCCGAAAGATTATGCATAATAAATCTGCTGCGAGATAAAGCTGACACTATAGCACATACTGAATTAAATGATGATATTGATTATGAACATCTTAATAAACAAGAGTTAGTTGATATTATTGAGGAAGTCGTTCAACAGAAAGATATTTCACTAATTAAATCTCAGGTTGCAAGAATAAATTCTGCATTTTATCATCGCAACAAGGAAGATAAAGAAAACGAACTGCATGATTTTATTTCGTCAGGTGGTAAGGAAGAAGATTTTGTTCATAATGAAGATCCGCTTGAGACAAGATTTAATGCAGCTATTAGTATATACAAACACAATAAATCTAGATTCTCTAAGGATCTGGAAAAACAAAAACTAGTTAACCTTCAATTAAAATATGATCTGCTAGAAGAGCTCAAAGTATTGATTAATTCAGAAGAAACACTCAAGAAAACATACGATGAGTTTAAAAATCTACAGGATAAGTGGAAAGAAATAGGCATGGTTCCAGCTTCAGAGCTCAGAAACTTATGGCAAAGCTATCACTTTCTAGTGGAGAAATTTTTTGATAAAGTTAGAATAAATAATGAACTTCGTGATCTTGATTTAAAAAAGAATCTTGAAGCAAAAGTTGCCCTTTGTGAGAAGGTTGAGGAACTTATTGTAGAGAAGTCAATTCTTAAATCATTTAAACTCTTACAGCACTATCATGATAAATGGCGCGAAATAGGCCCTGTTCCATCTAATGTAAAAGAAGATATCTGGAATAGGTTTAAAGGAATAACCGATAAAATTAACCTTCGTCGTAAGGACTATTATAAAGAACTTCAAAACCAGCAACAAGGAAATTTTGAGGCAAAGCTTGTCCTTTGTGAAAAAGCAGAAGAAATTGTTTCAGATTCCATTGACACACTAAAGGGATGGCAGCAGAAAACTGATAAAATGAATGAACTGCTTAAGCTATGGAAGACCATTGGACGTGCTCCAAAAGCCAAAAATGATGAAGTATGGTCAACCTTTAAAAGTTCGTTAGATTCATTTTTTAATTCTAAAAGAGAATATCTTAATGAACTAAAAGAACAACAAGTAAATAATTACAACCTTAAATTAGACCTTTGTTCAAAAGCTGAGTCAATTAAAGATAGTAGTGATTGGGGTAGTACAACTCGTGAACTAATTAAACTTCAAAAAGATTGGAAACAAATAGGCCCTGTTCCCCGTAAATATTCTGATAAGGTTTGGAAAAGATTTAGAGCATCGTGTGATGATTTCTTTAAAAGAAAATCTGAACACTTTAAAAATATCCATTCTGTTGAAGATGAAAATCTACAAAAAAAGATAGAGCTTGTTAACGCAATAGCTGCATACAAAGTTGGGAAAGATAAAAAAATGAACCTTAATGCTCTTAAAGATTTTCAGAAGCAATGGATCGAAATTGGCTTTGTGCCATTTAAGGAAAAAGAGAAAATACAGACAAACTATAAAGCAGCAATTGATGAGTTAATTGAAAAAATGGATGTTAATAAATCGGAGCTTTCAGCTGATGAATTTAAAAATAAGATTGATATCCTGAAGAGTGGACCAGATGCTAATAGTAGATTGTCAAAAGAGCGAACCTATATTTCCGGAAAAATTAGATCAATTAATGAAGATCTGTCAGTATGGGAAAATAATATTGGTTTCTTTTCTAATTCAAAACAATCAAATAAACTGAAAGAAGAATTTGAACAAAAAATTGACAAAGCTAAAAACGAGATTGAAAGTTTGAAGGCCAGACTCAAATTGCTTAACACATAGGAAAGTAACTATTGATTCCTTAAATACTTATGAAAAAGTGCCTTATTAATGTGCTACTAAATTAGCTGTTTTTAAGCTTAATGAAATAGTTTGACCATCAACTGATGTTACCGATTTAATAAGACCGTAGTCTTTAGCTATCCAATAATTATATTCAATATTGGTTCCAACTTCTATAATTAGTCTAGAGTGATACACATCAATATAGGTATTGCCAAGCAGCTCCAGATTATCTATAATCTCAAGATTTGAATAAGTTCCAATGTTGTCACCTAAACCAATTTCTTCACCTATAGCATATTGGGGACTAAAAATAAGTTGATAAGTACCATCATCATTATACAGTCGAAACAGTGAGTTCATTTCACCAGGATCAGCTTTATAATAACCTGCTGTTATTTCGAGTTTTGTAAAGCCCAAATTATTTGTAAACAAATACATATCAACAGCTTGATAGTTATATTCAACACCCTCCGGATTAAATCTTATTGTTTCATCTACTTCGTCAATAACAATTGATTCAACTACCAAAGTGCTGTCATTTTGATATGACCAACTACTTCCTGCTTCATACCAGCAGTATTCTGCAAACTCATCAGAAATTGAGTAATAAGGGAAACTCTCACCTGAGCTAAAACAGCCTGAAAGTACTGAAACATTTATACTTATGAAAATTAGAAAGCCAAGTTTTAGAAACGTATTATTCACTTTTTTTAAACTTAAAATAATTGATTAATTTTACAAAATTATACAATTATTAAGTTAACGCAAAGTAATGGCAGGAAATGTGATCGGGAAAGTGTTAATACTGTCGACATTTGGTGAATCTCATGGTAAAGGTATTGGTGGTATTTTAGATGGGTTACCCGCTGGATTAAAAATTGATTTTAGATTAGTGCAGCAAGATCTTAACAGAAGACGCCCTGGTCAATCATCGATTGTTAGTAGTAGGGATGAGCCGGATGAAGTTGAATTTTTATCAGGAATAATAGATAATTATTCGTTGGGAACCCCAATTGCCTTTATTGTTCGAAATAAAGATTACATTTCATCAGATTACGACCACCTTAAAGAAGTATACCGACCTTCACATGCCGATTTTACATATGATAATAAATATGGTATCAGAGATTATAGAGGGGGAGGAAGATCTTCTGCACGAGAAACAATATCCCGGGTTATTGGAGGAGCACTGGCAAAACAGTTATTGGCTAAATTCGGAATTTCAATAGTTGCTTATGTCAATAGTATTGGCTCCGTTTCTGTAGATAGTCAATACATGGAATTAGATCTAGCTACTACTGAGGATTCAGAAGTTAGATGTCCTGACAAGAATACTTCAGAAAAAATGCTTGAAGCAATAAAAATTACAAGTGAGCAAGGAGATACATTAGGTGGTGAGATTACTTGTGTAATAAAGAATACGCCAATAGGTTTAGGCGAGCCGGTTTTTGATAAATTAAGTGCTGATCTTGCAAAAGCAATAATGAGTATAAATGCTGTAAAAGGTTTTGAAATAGGGTCTGGTTTTAGTTCTGTAAAGATGAAAGGTTCAGCACATAATGATATTTTTGTTAATGAAGGAGATAGAGTACATACTAGTACTAACAATTCCGGCGGAATTCAGGGTGGCATCTCAAATGGTGAAGATATTTACTTTAAAGCAGCTTTTAAACCAATTGCTACTATCATGAAAGATCAGAATACTATAGATTCTGATGGCAACTCAACTATTCTTAAAGGAAAGGGGCGTCATGATGTAACTGTTGTTCCTCGTGCAGTTCCAATTATAGAGGCAATGGCTGCTCTCGTTATTGCCGATCATCTATTACTTAATAAAATTGCCAAACTTGACAATCTTTAAATATCAAATCCTTCAGGTGCTGCACAATCTGGAAGGTTCTTACTCCCGATTAATTACATATTCCCAAATAATCTCTCCATCGCTGTTATAGAAGGTTATATTTAGTTTACGCTCTTTAACTGTACCAGTTAATTTGATTTCGGTAAAATTACGCTCCACTATTACAGATTCAGGTATACGTAGTTTATTATCTTTTTCTTTAGCATAAATATTAACTCCTGAGTTTAAAGGTGATGCTGTGATATCCCAAATGGTCGGCCTTCCATCTTCCTGCAGCACCGAAATTTCAGAGAAGTGCACATCTCCACTAAGGATAACGACATTTTTTATGTTTTCGGCATATATATAATCTATAATCCTTTGTCTTTCATCATCAAACCCATAATTCGAATACGATTCGTAAGTAGGAGATGTTGATAACACTTGCCCACCGATTACTACAAATTTAAAAGTAGCATAGCTTGCCGCCAGATTATCTACCAACCATTGTAGCTGCTCTTCTCCAAGCTGGGTTCTTTCTCCCGTTTTCCTTCGATTAGGAGAACGATGGGTTCTATTATCTAATAAGAAAAAGTCAGCATCCCCCCATTGAAATGAGGTAATAGCACCTTCAATATTCCCAACTCCGTGTGAGGGGTTAGGCCACATAATATCAAATGCCTCCAATGTTTGATTCTTATTCCAAAAACCTCTATCGCTGTCGTTAGGACCAAAATCATGGTCATCAAGTATCGCATAATTATGAGTCGATGCAAGAAACGCCTGCATTTCAGGTAGTGATCTTGTGTGCGTATAGCGGTGGAAAATTCCTGTTTTACTATTCCAATCAGGTTCACGCAAGTAAATATTGTCGCCAAGCCAAATCATAAAATCAGGATTTAGTTTAACCATACTGTTAAATATTTGGTATCCATCACCATAACCCTTACCCGGACGATCATATTTTTCCTCGTTAATATAAGTACCACTACCCATAACAAAGCTAAAATTGGGTGGATCGGTTCGCCATTTCCAAAGTGGTTGAGTTTGAAATGTTGTTGCATACGGAAGGTCAACAACCTTATTATTAAATAAAAGTTCATATTTATACTTATTACCCGGTTCCAATGTGTCGGCTATAAGCAAAGCTGTAAATGCTTTATCCTTTTCAGTTAAAACAGTATTTGTAAAGTGTTTATTATTAGGATAATCCACAGGCCAATAAGCAATATTAACATTAGCAACATCGTTCGTTTGAACCCAAAGTGCTACTTCCAACATTTCAGAGTAACCAACCATAGGTCCCGATTGAAGAAGATTGTTTTGAGCGGTGATTTTAAATTGAACAAAGATTAATAAAATTATAATCGTAAAATTTCTCATTATACTTGGTTTTAAATTATCTAATTAATCTATTACCAACCTTTCAGGAAGAAAAAACCTAAAAGGTTAATGATGATTATTTTTAATCAACATATTATCAACATTAACTATATTTCCATCAGTTTTAGCTGGCTTAAGTTTCATTATATCTGCGATTAATGGATAAATATTTACATTCTCGAATTCAGAAGCTACATAGTCTTTTTTAAAAGCAGGACCGGCAGCATAAAAGATTGTATACATATCCTTAAAATTATTATCGTAACCATGAGCGCCAAAATTATTACCAATTTTCCACGACCAATAGATGCTCCAATATGGTTTAGCAACAACGGTAATATCATAAGTTCTGGTATTAGTTCCGTAATGTAATCTATCAGGTATACTATCACGATACCATACCTGAATATGTTCATTTTTTTTAAGATTTGAATATACTTCTTTGAGTTTTCCTTCTTTAACTTTCAAATTCCAATTTGGGTTCCACCCATCAAAATATGCCAGGTTAGCAGTGTCGATAATCTCATCAAGAATTACTTGCTTATCTGGTGATAATTGCCCCATTCCATGATCAGAAGTTACAATAAAATTTAATTTGTTAAAATACTGTAATGTTCTCATCTTAGTGAAGAAATCACCAAGGTAAGTATCAAGTTTTTCAATTTCTGCTATAAGCTCTTTACTTCTAGGACCAGCACCGTGACCAATGGCATCAGGTTCATGATAATACCACAAAACCAGGTGTGGACGTTGAGCTTCAGGTAGTGATAACCAGTTATATACCGAATCTATACGAGCATCAAAAGGAAGGTTCTGGTTATACTTTTCCCAGAATGTTGGCCTAACACCCTTGCACTCTGCTTCTGATCCAACCCAAAATAAAGTAGCAGCTTTTATATTTTGCAATTCGGCAGTAGTCCAGATTGGTTCTCCTGAATAAAAACGACTATCTGCCACTGTAGATTTATCTCGTTTGTTATAATCCATTTTTAGATCATCTGCATAAAAACCATTTAGAACTATTCCATGATGATCGGGATACAACCCTGTTGCTATTGTATAATGATTAGGAAACGTTTTTGTTGGAAATGAAGGTATGAGAGCTTCTGCAACTACACCAGTTTTTGCCAACGAATCAAGAACAGGAGTAACTGCAAACTGTGTATAATCCCATCTAAATCCGTCAATCGAAAGCATGATTACGTATGGCTGCTTATTTTCATTATTATTTTGATTTCTACTACCACACCCAAATAGCAGTACTGTTGCTAGGAGAGCAATAAATATGTATTTTATTTGCTTCATTTTTTTAACTTTTATTGACTTTCGGATTGCAAATCCAAAAGAGCCATAGTTTAAGTTACAAACTTAAACCAGGGTTAAGAACTTAAACCAGTATTGATCTTTGTTAACGGTAAAAGTAAAAAAAAAAGCTCTCCGACTATGTCGGAAAGCTTTTTAAAAAAAGTTTAATTACCTATTAATGAAATCCTATTTTCACACCTAAATTAAATGTTCTTGGGAGTCCAAGGTAAACTTCAGCTGAGTTCACAGTATGTGAATATCTGTCATCATATCCATAAAATCCGTTATACGCACTATTGTCAACAGCATCCTGAATATAGAAAGTATCGAAGATATTAAAAACATGTGCAAATACTGTAACATCAACCCTACCCTTCATAGGGATAGCATAGTTAATATTAGCGTCAAATACAGAGTATGAAGGAGTTTTCCATACTTGATCAGTATCAGTTGGGTCCTGACGACCAACCGGATTAAAGTCAGCATAATGATCCGAATTATTCCTGAAAATAAATTGGAAATTAAATCCTTCAACAGGGTATAAATTTACCCAAAGAGCAAATTGGGTTTGCGGTGCATCACCTACTTTTAGATCTTTTGTATATACATGTATATCTTCACTAACAACGCTACCACTTGCGTCATCATAATTCTTAATCGTGGCATCAACATCGTTAAGATATTTCCAGTTTGCAATAGATGCAATACCACCAAATCCAACATATTTAATAGGACGATAGGTACCTTCTAACTCAAGGCCTACATGACGTTGGTCTAAACCTTTAATAAAGGCGATACCGTTTTCATCTTCAGTAATTCTTACAGATGTTGTAAAAATTCTATCATTCCAGGTTGTATAATAAATATTTGCTTTCAGATTAAATTTATCATTCAAAGAGTTGAATTCAGCACCTAACTCATATGAAACAAATTTCTCATTTTGAGGATCCGTAGCAACTGTACCATCGGCATCATCAATTACATTATCAAATATTGGAACTTTAGATATAAAACCAAAATTAGCAAAAGCGCTAAAAGTTTCAGTAAAATTGTAGTTTAGTCCACCTTTAAATTGATAGCCGCCAATCCAATCAGTGTTAGCAGTAAGTTCACCACTATTTACATCAGGGTTGCCATCGGCTAAAGTATCGGCAGTTTTAAAGTGGTTTACATATGAATATTTTATCATTGAATAGCCAAAGGTTCCATATACAGATAAATTATCTTTAATGTATTCTCCCTGAACATATCCACCAAACCAGTCAACTGTGTTAGTGTTATGATAAGCTATCTTTTCACCTAGCCCTTTATTTTGCTCAGCTCCAGTGTCAAACTGGTTGCCATCATAATAATAAGAGGCAAGCCCAAGCAAATCTCTTACTTCGCGGAAATGATCTATTTCTGCTTTTCTCCAGTCTACACCAATTTGACCTTTAAAATTTTCGGTAAAGTTAATTTTGACTTTAGAGATTGCACCAATTGTCCACTGATTATTAACAGAGTTACGAAGAATACCTTCTCTGGTGTAATCTGGATCCTGGTTATGAGCAATTGTAGAATTCCAGTCAGCTATTCTAGTTGGCTCCTGATCGTAGTTATACTGGATTTTACCGTATGTTCCTGTTCCACCACCTTTACCGCCTGAATAATAGACAGTTGTAAACTGAGAGATTTTTTCACTCCACTGTGCATACCAGTTGAGGTTTACAATTGGTTTGTGGAAGTAATTTTCCCTTTCATTAAGGAATCCTTTATCGTACCTTGAATGTGATTTGCCATCCCAAGATTGCTCGCCTTTATAGTTTTCACTTACTACGTTCCAGTTTTCATTATATAAACGACCTGTTGAAGCCTCTTTGAATTTCATTAATGTACTGTCGGATACACCAAGTTTTTTGGCATACTCGTGAGAGTAGGCAGCTACATTTTGTTTATATAAATTTTGTCCGTGACGTTGTGGAGCACCTATAGCATAAAGTTCCAATCTATGGTTTTTGCTTACATTGTAACTCATACCCATGTAATATGCCCATGCATCTGTCCATGTTTTGTCAATTACACCTTCTCCAACTTTACGCACAACACTTACACTTGCAGCAAATTTGTTGTTAATTAAACCTGTATGAGCCGAAAAAGTAGCTTTCATAAAGTTACCTGAGCCATATTCAAATTTACCTGTGCCTCCTGCTTTCATTTCTGCAGGGCTTGTAATGATGTTCATTGTACCACCAACTGAAGGAGTTGCTAGGTTAATAGCACTTAAGCCACGTTGCATCTGGATAGATGAAGTTGCATCAGCAACACCATCCCAGTTTGACCAATATACCCAGCCGTTTTCCATATCATTAACCGGTACACCATTGATCATGATTGCCACATTTCGTTGGTTAAAACCACGAACGTTTATTCTGGCATCACCAGCTCCACCACCCTGAGGTGTGGCATATACACTAGGAGTAGTGTTCATAATCATCGGCAGATCCTGTGAACCTAATTGTTGTTCAATCATTGCTTTTGAAACATTGGAGATGGCAACGGGAGTTTCCCTCTCTTTAGCACGGTCGGCCATTATGTTTACACCTTCCAGGGCAAAAGAACCCGGAACTAACTTAATTTTCCCAAGATAAGAAGTTTCTCCATCGGTAACTGTAGCTGGAAGTTCTTGTGTGTTGAAACCCACATAGCTAACTACGAATGTGTACGATCCCGCGCTAACGCTAAGTTCAAAATTTCCGTCAATGTCTGTTACCGTACCCGTGGTAGTACCTTTGATAACAACGGTTGCACCAATAAGGGCTTCGCTATAATTCGCATCAACAACCTTTCCAGTGATTGTGCCCTGTGCGAATGTAGCTCCGGTAAACAGTACAGTTAATACTAATGTTAAAAGTAAATTTAATTTTTTCATAAATAATGTCTTTTAGGTTGAAAAAAATTTATTTGTTTAATGATTTTGAGGTAAAAATATAGAATAACAGATGTTTTTATATTAAATTAACATTAATAATTATTAACAATTGTTAACATAAATTATGCTAATTTTTGGGTTTTTAGTGTAACTCTAACTATTTCAGTATTTTATTAGATAAAAGGTGTTTATAAGTTTTCACAATAAGTGAGCAACCATCGGACTTATGGTATTATCGTTTTTAAAACTTGTTGCTAAAAGTTGAATTTGAGACTAAAACTGAGATTGCGACCAAACGACCAAAACCCCCTGAATGTATCAAGATTATGATCGATCCCATCTTCCCCAACTACAATATATTTTTTATTAAATAGGTTATAAGTGTTTATTTGTAAGTTACCATAATGATTGTTTATGCTAAACGGAATCCCTATATAAACATTTACTATCCCGTATGATGGTAATTGAAATGGTTGACTTAAGTCATCAGGGTTGCTTCGCTGTGTAGGGTTAAAATTAGCATATAGACCACCGTTATATAGATACTCAGTTTTCAAATAAATTGTTTGTAGTAAATTCAAGTTTGCAAAAACCCCAAATTGTTTTTGTGCAGTTCCTCCAATATATAATCCTTTAGCATATACGTTTATGGTGTCAACAACCACGTTATTATCATTAATTAAGGTAGCATTGATGTCATTTTGCCATCTGAAGTCGCCTATGGCCATCCATCCTCCAATTTTTAAATTTCTGTTGATTTCCCAGATAGTTTCAAATTCTACTCCTTTATTTAAAGCCTCCAAGCCAACAACCATAGCTCTTGTTTGAGTATTATCTTCTAACTGAATATATTCGTTAGTTAACATTGATACATTTGTCCTGTTGGTTGTGTATAAATTTAAATTTGAAGAAATATTTTTCCATCTTAAACTATAGCCAAATTCCACAGTAATTGTATTTTCATTTTTTTGGTCGTGAACAACAATGTTAGTATAGTTTCCAAAAACATACTTAAAATATGGAGCTTTTGATATAGCAGCTGCATTTAGGTATACACTTTGAAATTCGTTGATATTATATAAGTATCCTGCTCTTAAATCAACACCAGATTTTTCAATAATTTCACTTTTATTATCACTGATGTAATTAAATCTATCAATACGTTGATACCAGTTACTGTTTGCATTGACAGAGAAATACACCCTCACCTTACCGCTATTATAATTCATCTGAGAAAAAATATTGGCAAAATTTATTATTGAGTTATTATCCACATGAATAATATCACCCACTGATTTAATCTGATCTCTTCCGGCAACACCTGAAACAGACCATGAATAGTCTTCAATAAAAAATTGTCCACCCAAAAGATTGTCAATTTCCTCCCTAACGAATGAGTTTAGATAGCGATAATGTATGCCTGAAATAATGCTAAGTTTATTATTGAATTTATACTCAAAGTTTGACATTATTCCCGTTTGAATATGACTAGCTAGAAAATTTGTTTGAATATTCATGGAATATCCACTAACTTCCTGTCGATTATCCAGAATATAAATTCCCTCATGATATGCATTGTTTTCATAAATATTATCCCAGTCAATTTGACCCGCATTGTCACGATAAGTGAATATGGAAGGAGCATAATTAAAACTTTCTGACCAACGCCCACCTCCATATCCAACAGAAAAATATATTGACGTTGAGAGAAGGTTATTATTATTGATTTTAAAATCATGGTTGACACTTAAAAATGGTTTATGATAGAAATTCTCAGAAGCATTTTTTATCCCACCAACAAAGCCGCCCCAGTCTTTATTATATCGTAACCCGTTATTATTTACTTCGCTATTTGAAAGCAAAAGAGTCCTTTGCCCATGTCTTTCAGGTGCTCCCAGCAAGGTGATTGTTAGTTTATGCCGGTCATTAATTTTCTTATCTGCCGTAAAAAAATACGACATAGAACGAACATAAGTTGCATCTATATATCCTGACCCGCTACCCAAACTAAGCATAAGGGAAGTATTCCATCCATTACTAAGTTCTCCGCTGTTAAGGGAAATAGTTGTATTAAAATTACCAAAGTTGGTTACATCGAAATTCACAGAACCACTCTTTTGTTTTTGAGCATTTCGTGTGATAATATTAACACTTCCCCCGACTCCTGATACTGAAGCATTTGCAAGCCCTGGCCCCTTTTGAACCTGAATCTCAGCCGCTGTATTACTTAATCCAAGCCAGTTGCTCCAATAAACAAGTCCGTTTTCTTGTCCATTAATGGGTATCCCATTGAGCATTAAAGTAATGTCTTCTTGTTTAAACCCCCTAATACTAAGCTCTGCATCTCCACTTCCGCCTCCATTTCTAACACTAAAAATACCGGGTATTGTTTGCAGAATTAGAGGAAGCGGCCTATCACCTAGCTTCGATTCAATAGCTTTGGCGCTTATTACGGAAACAGAAACAGGCATATTAGTTTCATTTTTAAGCCCCGCATTAATTATTATTTCATCAATGGAATATGGTAATGACTGCAAGGTTATTGTACCTATGTCATTTTGGGCTTTAACATCTTTCAAGAAAAGATTCAATTGTTTGTAACCAACATAACTAAAATTAATACTAACATTATTTTCTGTTGTGCTAATATTAAAAGTACCATCAGCAGATGAAATACCACCATCCGACATTCCTTCAACCTTAATGTTAACAGATTGAATAGGTTTTGAGGTTTCCTGATCAAGGATTTTACCCGTAATAAATTTTTGTGCAAATGTGCTTGATGCGATAATGATAAGCAGGATAGCTAAATTGATTTTTTTTGTCATTGTGTTGATCTTTAAAATTATTATTTCCTTAATATTCGGGACATAATAAAGATATCACAACAACTATTTTCTTTGCAAGAAATGCATAAGAAAACAACCAAATACATGGCAATCATTACAATAAACTTATTCTTCTACCATCCAGACTTTAACTGTCGGTTCCGGAATTTCACCAGATCAGTCCCAAACATCAACAAGTTGTTGCTTGGGAGTCGCGGACTATAACCGCCGGTAGGGAATTGCACCCTGCCCCGAAGAATTTATCGCGGCAAATGTATTTGTTTTGTTTTGTATCTCAATAAAAAAAGCACCAAAAAATTAGTGCTTTTTATAATTTATACAAGATATAAATAGCGCTTGTAATGTTTACTTAAATTCAACCAAACATGCTTACTTAACATGATGTAATTTGTTGCTTTTCTTACAATAAACTAATTAATATATTCAAGAGCATTTAACGCAGATATAGTGCCATCAGCAACAGCAGTTGTAATTTGGCGAAACCTTACGGCACGATTATCGCCGGCTGCAAATACCCCAACAATATTCGTTTGAAGTTTATCATCAGTAATAACTTCTCCCCACTTATTTAATTCAACTGATGTATCCTTTAGCATATCAGTATTAGCTACATATCCAATAAAAATAAATACGCCATCTATTCTAAGTTCGTTTACCTCACCTGTTAGCAGGTTTTTATATTGTACACTTGTTAGTTTATCACTTCCTTTAAACTCTGTTATGTGTGAGCTCATGATAAAGTTAATCTTTGGGCTTGAGTTAACTTCTTCAATTGCATGTTCAAATGCCTGAAAATGGTCAAATTCGTGAAGTATGGTTACTTTGCTGGCATATTTTGTAAGGGCTACAGCTTCTTCTAATGCTGAATTACCGCCACCCACAACTATAATCTCTTTATCTTGAAAAAAATCACCATCGCATGTTGCACAATATGAAATACCTTTACCTTTAAAGTCATACTCTCCGGGTATATTTAACATTCTTGACTTTCCTCCTGTAGCAAGTATTACAGATTTTGCTTTATAATTGAATTTACCATTTACAGTTAGCGATTTTAACTCACCGTTCAAATTTAAATCGGTAATTTTAACATTTGATTTAATATCGCACCCAAATGATTTTGCTTGTTTACGCATTATAGAGCTTAGCTGGTATCCGGTAGTAGTTTCAACTCCGGGGTAATTTGCAACTTCAAAAGTTAGTACAGTTTGACCACCAATAGTACCTGTATCAAGTATCAGTGTACTAGCTTTAGCTCGCGACAGGTAAATACCTGCTGTTAAGCCTGCAGGTCCGCCCCCAAGTACTATTACATCATATTGTTTTTCTTCCATGAGTTAAATTTATTGATAAGGAGAGAATTAGAGTGATGGAGTATTGGAGTATTGGAGATTCATTACTCCACTATTCCATTTCTCCAATACTCCATTATTCCATTTCTCCATCACTCCATTATTCTTTAGTTATTAAATTCTCTATCAAGAATTTCAGTCATCTGATCTCTATCCTGAATACTGGTAGTTGCAGCTACTACTTTACCATTTTTGTAATAAATATTAAAAGGAAGACCCATAAAACTTCTGCACTCAGGAAGATTCCTAATAACAGTTGCCTCCGGACTATCAAACAACATATCTCTAAATTCAACATCGGTGTATTCATCTTGTAATTCTTCCATAATATCATATACAGGAAGACACATTGGGCCCATACGTCCGCAACATACCATTACATTTTCATTATCCTGAAGAATTTCTGTTAGCTCGTTAGCTGTTGCTACGTGTTTTAAATTTGTTGGTAATACCATTTTGATTTATTATTGATTATTTATTATTAATGCTTTCATTTAATTCTATAATTACCCCACATGTTATTTTCATTGTAATCATAAAGTTGAATATCTCTTATCAGAAATTGTGCCAATATAGTGATATTTAAGCGATATATTTTTGTTGGTATTTTGTTAACAGCTAACATTCTAAATTAAACATATTTATTTTAAATAGCATAAGAAATATTCAGTTGAATAGTTGTGTCATGCTGACATTTTTTAGACTGAGTTAACATCACTATTTCTCCACTAGGTGAAAAATACACATTCTAGCTATTTTGCTATATATTTATGAAAAGAAATATTTTAAATAATTTGTAACTAATCAGTGTTATATTTAATAAAAAATAATTAGCGCAATCTGCTGTTATATAATATTTTGGGTGCCTTCGTAATATACTTTGTGTGCCTTTGTGGTAAAAATTAACAAAGAAAAAGCTCATCATTAATTTCAGATTTGCATTACCAGGCAGTATCCATATTTTTTTATCTTTGGATAATAAAATAAATCACACAAAAATGAAAAATTTATTTCTCGTAATCTTTTTAATGCTTGCCTTACAATCAAACAGTCAGGATTATATTATTTTGAATAATGGAGATGAAATAAAGGCAAAGGTGTTGGAAATTAATGATACTGATATAGATTATAAAAAGTACTCTAATGTTAATGGTCCAACTTACCACCTTAACAAGTCTAAAATTTTTATGATTAAATATGCTTCGGGTGATAAAGATGTTTTTAGTAAGGTTGCTTCCAATAAACCTATTGCACCTAAGTCAAATTATATCACAAGTTCACCAAACGAATTTGTTTACAACCCCAATATTGGCACACCAAACTGTCAGGTTCAGAAATCGAGGGGTGCTAGAATATTTGGAGACCAGGCTAGTGAAGTTTTTTACCGACAAGACCTGGTTTTTTATGGTTACGATTTAACTTATTTAAAGTTGACCAACCCTAATAAGATGGGGCAGAGCATGCAACTTATACAACAGTATTTCAATGATTGGAATAATGAATTTAACAAAATAGTTGGTTATAATAGTTTAAAAAAATGGATGGGTAAACGTTACATGACACTTGGAACCCCTATTTTTCAGAATTATTACAAAAGAGATTTCAACAATTTTGTTGAGTATGGTAACTTTTGTATTTCGTTTGATGACCTTCAAGAAATTATTAATTCTTATGTAATAAATGAAACAAAGGGAATAGGCATGGTAATAAACCTGGTGAACTTTAACAAGGACAGGGAATTTTCGATGCAATGGGTTACATTTTTTGACATTGAAACACGTAAGATAATGTATGCAGTACTTACAACCGGTGAGGCAGGCGGAGGTGGAATGGTAGGGCACTGGGCTAAAGGTGTTGAAAATGGTGTTCGTGCAATATTTATTGATGAAATATATAAAAGGAAACTCAGTAATAATGGCATGATTCATTCAAACCTTAGGCTTTATTAAACTCGAAATTTGTAGCCTTTTAACACGACTCTTCATTCTCAATAAGAATTCCTCTCGTCCTCGTTTATAACGAGGATGGTTAAATAAAATAATACTGTACTAATTTGACACTCTTGCTAAACCTGTCTGCTATAAGTATGCAATGAGGTTAGATAAATACGGCATCCTCGTTACAAACGAGGACGAGAAATAGGGAAATTAGAACTCAAAAAAAGTAAAAGAATATTCGAAAAATTCGGAAAACTTTATGAAAGCAAAATTAAAAAATAGATTCACTTCCGAACAATAACTTTCTCATTTTCAACAGTCCCGTCTTCGCTTTGAATCTTCAAAATATAAAGCCCATTTGCAACAGCATTCAAATTATGGTAAGGAATATTTGCGTCTTTTGGAAGATTTTCATAAATTTGTTCTTCACCAATTTGTCTACCGCTCAAGT